>CEOH01016660.1_pt1 | contig 14221 bp, 11 predicted proteins | sample 530311 | NCBI WGS metagenome assembly CEOH01 (sample SAMEA2619923, study PRJEB7988) | marine metagenome | biome: marine biome (ENVO:00000447); feature: deep chlorophyll maximum layer (ENVO:xxxxxxxx); material: "saline water (ENVO:00002010), including plankton (ENVO:xxxxxxxx)" | depth 60 m
CGCGACGAGTCCAGCGAAACCAGATTCGCCGAATGTGTTTATGATAGATGTTAGGTTACCAATAACATTTACGCCAAAGATACCAGTACCGAAGATGACCTCTCCAACTGCACCAATGGCTACAAACGACATAAGTAAGTGAGCTAAGTCATCTACCCAGTCTTTGACGAGTGTTATGATTTCCCGCATTGGTTTTCTCCCGTTTATTAGCGAAAATGAAGGTATTCACCCTTCGATAATAACTATATTATAGCATAAATAAAAAAAATTCTTATATATTTATATACAATGACGGTTTTATTAGGTTTTATTTGTCGTGATATTTATTAAAAACGGATTAAATTAAAAATGTCTCAAGATTACAAAGTATTTAAAGATAAATCATTATCTGATATTTTCGAAGATATCTATGATAATGCTGATACTAACAAAAAACAGTTAGATGTGTTGATTAGAGAAGTAGTTCAATTTGTAAAAGATGGTGATACTGCGGTTCAATTAATACCAGCGATTAAGGAATATTTGGAAATAAAAGTTAAAAATGATGAACAATTAATTAAATTAGCTGGTATTGTACAACGCTTAATAAGCGGAGAACAAAAAGGAACAGCCGAATCAGAATTTGGATTAAGTGAAAGAGAGAAAGAAGAATTGATGAAAACACTTGATCCAGTTACTAAAGAGTTACAAAAATATACAGACGAGATTGAAAATAAACAAGCTACAAAAATAACAGAATCTTAGATAAATGGACAAAACCTTTTTTAAGAAGAATAAACAGGCTGCAATGGGTGGGGATTCGAGTAATTTATCTTTGCGACCTCAAAATACCCAAGCACAAATACAATCACATTTGGCAGGAATACCTGAGTCATTTGAAATTGATTATATGGTAGTTACGGTGGTAAATGATAGTATTTTTAATTTACCACAAAAAAGTACAGGAGAACCAGATGAAGGAGAATTTGGTGCTATAACTGGTAAATTCCTAATTTCTGAAGGTGGTAAACTTCGTAAAGGTTTAATGGCTTATCCACTTGATACAGGAAATTTTGAATTACCGATACCTGGTGAAACAGTTCCAGTTATTATGTATGGAGATACTTATTATTATTTGAATAGAAAAATATCACATGGTGGAAATTTTTCATATGCACCACAATTAGCTGGACTTATACAAACAGATAAAATAGAAGTACAGAAAAAAATAATACAATATAAAAGTGCTGGAGAAAATAATAATAAAAAACTACCTTTAAGTGGAAGAGGATCAAAACAAATAAATAGTAGATTTGGTTCATCAATTATTTTTGATAACAATAGATCTAGACTTGAATCTCAACTTGGTAAAACAAAACCTACTTTACGAATAAGTAATAATCAAAGTCAACAAACACCTTTATTTTATATACCATCTTTGGGTGCGGAAGGTTCTACTATATTAATGACAAGTGGAGATTCTACTGAAGATTTTGCTGAACAAGTACCATTAAAGAATACAAAATTTAATCCATTATCTTCTGATAAGGATACTATAGTATTAGATACTGATAGGTTAATATTACAAACCCAAGATGGTTCAGTATTTATGAATAGTTCTGATGATTTTATTATTAATGGTAGAAATGTTTATATAAATAATTCTGCGGCAGTAAGGGGAGAAGAATTACAAATCTATTTAGAAACTATGCAGGAAATTATGGAAACGATGTATCAAGCTTTATCCAAAACAAATGCTGCAGCATTAATGAGTGGGGTAGGAAATAAATTAAAGCAATTGAAAGAACGAAAAAATGATTACTTAGCTATTGATGGTAAACATCCACTTAAAAAGAAAACATTAGAAGAAAGGTCAAGGTCTGCAGACCTTTATGTAGATGAACCAGAATTGGGAACAGGTAATATAACTCATCAAGTAGCAACTATTTATTCAATACAAGGTGATGTAATGGTTAATGAAAAAACGGTTAAACCTAAACAAAAATTAAATGAAGGTGATTTGATTGAAACTGAATCTGAAGCTAAAGTAGTATGGAAGTGGAAACTTGATGGTAGTGAGTATGGATTAGGTGAGAGTAAAAGAATTGTGATACAAGACCCTACAGAATTTCCAGGTGGCGTTGAAGATATAACACCACCACCTAAATCAACAAATTCAATATTAGGATAAAGATATGTCAGCGAGAACAGGGGCAGGTAGAATGTTAGAAAGTACTTTGGATAAGATATTAAAACCTATCCAAGACAAAGCAGATGAAGCTGAAAAATTAGAATATGATTTAAGACATAATACTAAAAATCAACATACGCTTAATAGAGAAGAATTAGATAAAATAAAATCTAAAGTGGAGAGACTGAAAAAGGCAATGAAAAGAACAAAGAAGGCAGAACGGTCAGCACGGAATCAAAAATCAATAGTTAATAGATTTAAAACATTATATAAAACAGGTAAAAAAGCTGTGGAAACAGCAATTCCTGCAGGAGCTGGTAAGTTAGCTACTGCATATACCGATGCTAATGAAATTGTAATTGATTTGGCACAAGTTAGTAAAGATAGGTTGGAGGATACGGCTAATAATATAAGTAGGATAGCTCATACCTTACCAAAAAATATAGAAAATATTGAGAGGTTATTACAAGAACAAGAAGAAGGTACTGAGACTCTTCCACAACAAGATTTGATAATAAAAAACTGGACTAAAGCTAGAAAAGAAAATAGGTTGGTTGAGTTTTGGAAACATAGTCAGACACATAGAGATTGGGTGTTGAATCATCCTACAAAATTAAAATATAATTTAATAAACCAAGAGGCAAGACTTAGGGGAGTGTACCCTATAGTTTTAGATTAGGAGTTAATAATGAACAAGAAACAACTTATAGGAATAATCAGAAAAGTTGTCAAAGAAGAAGTTAAAAAAGAACTTAATGAGATATTTACTAAAGAGGAAACTTCTTCCCAATTACAAGATATAGTACCAGAAGTTTCAGTATCGAAAAAGTCTACTAAAAAAGAGCAAAAAGTTTATACAGATAATCCAGTTCTTAATAAAGTATTAAATGAAACAGTTGGTGGTATAATGGAAGGTGCATCTAATGTACAACCAGGACAAGAAGATTGGCCATCTATGGATAATAAAGTTTTTACCCAAGATGATACAGCCAATGTAGTTACCTTAAATAAACCTGCAGAGAATAAACGTAATATGGTGGCGGCAGATTCAATAGCAAAATCAGGTGTTAAGTTAGATGATGTTCCTGAATCAACTATCAGTGCATTAACAAGAGATTATAGTGGTTTAATGAAAGCTATAAATAAGAAGAATACTAATGGCGTCCAATAGAGAATATGATAATAACCCAGATGTTTACATAGGTGTAAAATTACCTATTAGACATGGAGAGCTTGGATTTTTTGATAAAAGTAAAACTACACTTGAACAAGCAGAATCTAATTTAAAGAATTTATTACTTACAAAGTTTGGTGAAAGATTAGCTCACCCTACTTTTGGTTGTGCTTTAGCAAATCTTGTATTTGAACAAATGGATTCAACTATAATTGACAGAGCAGAAGAATCTATAAGAGAAGCTGTAAATTCTTGGTTACCATATTTATCTATAAGTGACGTAGAGCCTGTTATAGATGATGCAAATAATAAACTTAATGTAAAAATAACATATAGTTTAAAAAATGATAGGACTCAACTCAATAAAACAATAATAACTTATAATGGTGGAAATATCTAATGCCAAATTATAACAAAGAAGTAAAATATGTAGGTAGAGATTTTAGTAATTTAAGAGATAATTTAATTGAATTAGCAAAGTCATATTTTCCTACTGCATATAAGGATTTTAATGAAGCCTCACCAGGAATGTTATTCCTTGAAGCTGGTGCGTATGTTGGTGATGTTATGGGATATTATACCGATGTAGCTTTTAAGGAATCTTTACTTCCATATGCAGAAGAAAAAAATCAAATTTTTAATATATCACAATTTTTAGGATATCAACCAAGATTGACTTCACCCGCTTTAGTTACTCTTACATTTTCAAGTGAAGTTCCAGCACAAACTGGAGATTCTTCAAAACCAGATTTTGAATATGCTATTAATGTAAAAGCTGAAACTAGAGTTAAGACTACTACGAGTGGAATTGAATTTAGATTATTAGATGATTGTAATTTTGCTACCTCGACAGGTCAGAGAACAATAGAAGTTTCAGAAACTAATAGTTCAGGTACACCTACCTATTATAGATTAACAAAAAAAGTTATTGCTACAAGTGGGTTTGTTAAAGAAGAAAAATTTACTTTTGGTACAGCAGAGAAATATTCTAAGATTGTATTAGCTAAAGATAACGTAACCGAAATACTTTCTGTTAAGGATAGTGCAAATAATACTTGGTATGAAGTTCCATTTTTAGCACAAGATTTAGTTTTTGAAGAATTACACGCGTTACCTGATGTTGACCCTTCTTTATCACAATATAATGAAACAGTTCCTTATATGTTGAGAAGAACTAAAACTTCTAAAAGATTTAAGACACACGCAAGGTCTGATAATAAAATGGAATTGAGATTCGGAGCGGGTACAGAAGTAACTGCTGATGAAGAATTAATTCCAAATCCAACTAATATTGGAAGTATTTTACCAGGTTCACCATCTAAATTAGGAGTTGCGTTTGACCCAGCCAATTTTACAAAAACAAGAGCTTATGGTGAAGCACCTGCTAATACAACTCTTACTATAAATTATACATATGGTGGTGGAGCAGACCATAATGTAGGAAGTAAACAGATAAATGATTTTTCATCTAAAGTATTATCAGAATTTCAAGGTAATTTAGATGCAACTAAATTAGCTCGAGTAAAAAATTCTATATCAGTTATAAATGACGAACCTGCAAGTGGTGGAATGAATGGAGAATCCGTAGAGGAAATTAAGGAAAACGCTTTAGCACATTTTCAAGCACAAGGAAGAGCTGTAACTAAAGATGATATTATAGCACGAATATATAGTTTACCTGAAAGATTTGGTAACATTGCTAAAGCTTATGTAGTTCAAGATGACCAAATAACAACTCAACCAGATGGAACTGATAATGAGATAATGAATCAATTTGGATTAAATATTTATTTACTTGGTTTTGATGAAAATAAAAGATTAACTAAACTTAATGATGTTGTTAAAAATAATTTAAAGACTTATATGGGTAGGTTTAGAATGTTAACGGATGCTTATAATTTAAAAGACGCTTATATAATAAATTTAAGTGTAAGGTTTGATATTTTATCAGAAAAAGGATATAATAAAAATGAAGTTTTATTACGAGCAATGGTAAAAATGCATGAATATTTTGACATTGACCGTTGGCAAATTAATGAACCAATAGTGATAGCCGAAGCAGTTAAAGAACTTTTGGGTGTTGAAGGAGTGGCTGCGGTACAAACACCTGTGGATAATAATCCACTTGGAACACAATTAGCTTTTAGTAACAGATATGATGTTACAAAAGGATATTCTGGTAATTTATATGATTTGAGTGATCCAAATGTAATGAAGAATGGAATTCTTTATCCTGCAAAAGACCCTTCAATATTTGAAGTTAGATATCCTAAAACAGATATTGTAGGTAAAGTGGTTGGAGATATATAATGCATTATTTTATATACGCTGATACAGACGCAACATTATATGAGGGTGAAGCAACACAATCTCAAAATACAGGTATTGATGAAATATTAGAAGTTCGTAAAGATATGAATGATAATGGTTCTGTAATTAAAGTTTCCAGAGCCTTAATAAAATTTGATATAACTGAAATTTCTGAATCGGTTGTAGATGGAACAATACCATCAAATGCAAAATATTATTTAAATTTATATGATGCGAATTCCGCAGAACTAAATACTACCCAATCTTTATATGCATATCCAGTAAGTCAAAGTTGGGATGGTGGACAAGGTAAATTTCATGATAATCCAAAAACAACTGAAGGTGTAAGTTGGAGATATAGAATTGGAGAAACAGATGGTACGCAATGGATAAGTGGTAGTAATGATACAGGGGGAAATTGGTATAGTGGAAGTGGATATGAGGCTTCTCAATCATTTGCTTACGAGACTACAGATATGAGAATGGATGTTACTGATATTGTAAATAAATGGTATGATGGTACTGTACCAAATCAAGGATTTATGGTAAAGAGAAGTGGTAGTGTTGGTAATTCAAATTCAAACGCAGAAGAAGGTAATACTACAAAGTATGGACATTTCGCATTTTTTAGTAGAGAGACTAATACTATATATCAACCTAAATTGGAAGCGGAATGGAATGATTCATTATGGTCATCTGGAAGTCTTACACAATTAAGTGGTTCTCAATTAGAAGATATAGTTTTTTATATGAAAGGGTTAAGACCTGAGTATAGAGAAAAATCTAAAGTAAAATTTAGAGTAGTAGCAAGAGAAAGGTATCCAGCAAAAACATATAGTACTACAACTGTAAATGATGGTGTAACTATACATCATTTACCAAGTGCGTCCTCTTATTATCAAATAAAAGATGCATTGAGTGAAGATGTTATTGTACCGTATGGTTCTGGTTCATATTTGTCATGTGATAGTTCAGGTAATTATTTTAATGTCTGGTTAAATGGATTACAATCAGAAAGATATTATCAGATAGAATATAAGGTTGTAAGTGGTAGTGGGGCCAGTAAAACAATAAACTATTATGGTGGTGAAGATTTTAAATTCAAAGTGAGTAGATAAAAATGCCGTACACTCCAGAAGAACTTGAACGTTTAGATTTCGGGAAAAGAATAAAAGAACTAAATAAAAGAAATTATCTTAATGAAGTAAGGAGACTTGCTTTTCAAGGAATGACAATATCTGATGATGCTGCAGATGCAGACGACCATAATATTGAAATTGATAATAATTTTACGGACAATGAAGGTAAGTTAGTTTTTTTTCAAGACCCAGATAGTTTTGATGTTATAGAAAATATTGAATTAGAAGGTTTTCAAGTAGGTGAAAAACAAAAAAAATTAACAGTACATTATAGAGATAAGCCTACATTGGAGAGTTATGAGGCTGATGAGACAACACTAAAGGAATCGTTTAAAGAACTTCCAGATTTAAAGGATAGTTGGGTATAAATGGCATTCGGTAATAAAATAGATGATTTTGGTTCAACCGATATATTACATATAACGGCACGCGATAACCTTGAGAATATCTTATCAATAGAATTACTTCCACAAACTGATATAGTATCAACATTATATTTGGCTAATGATTTAGAGCTTATGGGACAACCAGTTGGTATATCAGAATTAGAATATAATTTTTTAGAACGAATTGGTGGAAGCTTAAAAACTTTTATATTTGAACAGGATGGTAATATATGGACGCGAGGTTTTATTGATTGGAACGGAAAATTATATAAAAAAGTAGCTGGAATGGGTTCAACATCCACGAATGAAGATGATATTCAATTTTCTCCAGATCCTGCTACAGAAGTATTTAGTGATACACCAAGTTATATTATAGAATTTATTTCACCTAATAGAAAAGAACTTGTAATTGATAAAAAACATCATTTAAAAAATGAGCTTTACAATATACAGTTTAGTAATTTAAAATTTGATACTGATTTTTTGAATAGAATAGCAGATGGTTATTATTTTGAAAATACAGAAACTAATATTTTTTCAACCAATCCTGCAAAAGATAGTGGTTATATCGAAAAAGATGTATGGGAAGTATTTACTGCGGGATTGGATTTAGGTGATAAGAGTACTATAGAATTAACAATACCAAATTATTTTATTGATACAGTTGATGAAGTAACCGAAACAGAAGTAAGAACTGAATATTATATAGAACCTAAACCTTCTGGTGCACCAGGCCCTGCAGATGATTATGTTTCTGAATTTGGTCAATGGGTATGGGATCCAGTTGAAACAAGTTGGGCACAAAATGTTAAGGGTATTTCTTATGATGAAAATAATGTTCCTATATGGCCACAAGATAAGTTGATAAATGGTTATCCTTTACATAAAGCAGTAGATCCAACTCTTTTTGATAATGGACAACCGTTATTACCAGGATGGCCTAAAGATTTTGATGGTAATTTTCTTTTCATTGAGTCATTCACAGATCCATATGATGGTCACGAAGACTATACTTTTAACCAACAGTTTTTATATTGGTACGACCATAATATAGAAAATGGTATGTGGGTTTATAAAGCAGACCCTACTTTTAGAATTGGTGATTTGAGTCAAAATGATATAGCGGATTTAGACTCTGGTGATAATAGCGCCATTGAGTTTATGAAAGACCATATGTACAGAGATGAAAATGATCCATTTTTTACAAAAACAATTGAAGAAGAAGTCACAAGGGAAATTATAACTTATAGGTCATATGAATCGAGAGTATTGAGTTATGGGTCGAATGCAGAAAATATTACAGAATTTGGATTAGAAGTTTCAGTTAAAGAATACGCGGAACGTAATGGAATTGATTTATTTGATATAGTTGGTGTAAATGATAAAGATAATCTACAACTTAATTTTAAAAATACAGTAAGAGATGTTGAAAAATCAGATATAGCTATTTTATGTAATAAAGTTCCATATGTAGTAACGAATAAAATGTTTGCTGAAAACAAACTTTTAGTTATGTTAGACAAACCATTACCAGGAACTATAGACGTAGGTAAAGATGTTATCTTTACAAAAATAGCTTTAAATCCACAATCGTATCCAATAAATTATGTTACTTATCAAGCACCACCGCCTCCTACAAATGTTTTAAGATTACCAGTAGGTGGTGTTGGTAATGCTTCAAAGATAAGAGAACGGTCTACTGAGGCACTGAGTTATGATGATTTAATTCAAGCAAGTAGTTCTGTAGCAAAGGATATAGAACGAGATATTGTAAGTGGTTCATTTAATTCAGTTGATTTGAATATTGATTATTCTAACTATGATAAATTTATTAAATTTAGTTCAGCTCGAAGACGATTAGAAAATTTTAAAACTAAATTAGAAAAGATAGAAGAATATACTGATAAAAGTTCTTCTATTGCTGGAACTTTAAGTTCTGCAGGATATTTAGGACAAGATGCAAATACTGCTTTAACGGCACGTAAGGATGAAGCTGAAAGATGGGAGATAGCTGTTAATGAGGTTATTAATACTTTTGATGGATATGAAAGATATTTGTATTTTGATAGTTCATCTTATTCATCTGGAAGTGCAGGATTATTTTATGACGCATCTTGGCCAAAAACCACATCTACAAAACCATATACTTTATTGAGAAGTACTAATAGTACCGCTGTTGATTGGTATAATTTAAATCATACAAGTGCGTCTACATATGATACAGAAAATCTTGATAGATTAATATATCATTTACCAGACCATATACGAGATGATAGAGAAAATCAAGATTTTATTAAATTTGTAGATATGATGGGACAGCATTTTGATAATTTAAAAAATTATATTGATAGATTTGGACAAGTATATGAAACAGATGAAGCGTTAAGTAAAGGATTATCAAAAGAGTTAATATATTCAGTAGCTAAATCTTTTGGGTGGGAACTTCAAGATGGATATGACCTTATAAAATTAGATAAATTTTTATTTGGTAAATCAGTAGATAGTGATAATCAAACAACTTTATATGCAAGTTCTTCATTACAAGATGTATCGAGAGAAATTTGGAAAAGAATTATTGCTAACATGCCTTTCTTTTTAAAATCTAAAGGTACAGTTGATGCGTTAAAAGGATTGATAAATTGTTATGGTATTTCTTCTACTATATTGAGGGTTAGAGAATTCGGAGGCCCAACTGTTACAGATGTGAATCCAATATATGAAACAAGTAGAAGATTTACAAAGGCTGTAGATTTCAAAGCGGCAAGTTTTGTATCCTCATCTTGGTCAAAGACACTTGGATTAGGTGGTACAAAAGTTCCAAATAGTATGGAGTTTAGATTTAAGGCTGTATCAAGTTCCAATATGACAATAGTACAAGGTGGTGGTGAAGATGGTAATAACTGGGGATTTCATTTAAGAGATAATGGTTCTACGGACAATATTGGTAGAATAGTATTTAGTCTATCGGGTTCAACTAATAATGATACAAAAGTTCCATCTACAGAAGGTTGGGGTGCAGAAGCAGTATCTACTTATGTTACTATGTCGAGTGCACCGTTACCATTCTATAATGGAGATTTCTGGTCTGTTTTATTACGAAGGAGTCCCAGTTCTCAAGAGTTGATTGGTAATGTATTTGAAACAGGAAGTTTTGGGTCTACTACAGCTGGTCATATAGTTGCACCAGATACTCCAAGTGAATATAATGATATACCATTTAGTGCTGCGGAACATGGAACATTATTAATTAATAGTGCATCTGCTTATACCAGACCTGGTTCAACTTATTCTTTAAAAATGACACATACCCAAGCAACAGTAGATGTTGGTGATGAAAATGATAAGACTACAAGAGTAGCTACAAACTTATATACATATCCATATAGAAATAGTGATGGTAAAATTTATGACTATGGTGGAAATAATAGAGCGGATGCGAGATTCATTACAGGTTCATATGGACAGACATTTGATTTCTCTGTATATGCGAGAACTGAGACTAATACAGCAACTATGGAAATAAGTGTTCTTGAATTAGATGATAAAGGTAAAGTACTGAATTGGGGTACCAGAAATTATCATACTGAAAATATTCCTAATAATTATGGAATTCATTCTTTCCAAGACGGTATTTATACAAATTGGAAAAGATTGAGATTACGAGTTACATTAAAACAACCAAATGTAAAACATTTAAGTTTACGAATGGCGGTGAAAAAAAGAAGTAATGATCCAAATAACGTTACATTAAATCCAAATGTATATGTAGATGATGGTTCACTTAGACGAGTCTTTGGAAATGATACTACTGATGAGGGATACAAATATGATTTGATAGTTAAACAATGGGATGCTGGACGAGATACCATGTTGTATCAAGATAATGTTTCAACCGAATTTTTAACTTCAGTATCGAGTTCTTTTAATAATAAATTTGATGAAACTGGTTCATTATGGATTGGTGGTGGTACTACAAAAGATTTTGGTGGTCAATTTAGTGGTTCTATGATGGAATTTAGATTATGGAAATCTTCTTTAGATGAGAAACCATTTAATGAGCATGTGGAGAATCCTCAATCTTTCGCAGGAAATTCAATTAGTGCATCTTATGAAGATATTGCATTAAGATATTCTTTTAATGAAGATAAAAATCATTCATCCGATAGTTCTGTACGAGATACATCTACAGACCAATCATCACCTCTTAATGGTATAGCTACTGGTTTTGCAAATGAAAATAATTATTCAGATGTAGTAGATAGAACAAAATTTCCTTTACCACAGATAGGGGGAATAAGAGTTAATAATAATAAGATAAGATTAGAGGATGCGAGATATATAAAAAGTAGAGTTGGTAATTTGATAAATCTAAATCCAACGGAAAGAATAGAAGAATCTGAATTTGATAGGTCTCCTTTAGATTTAAATCGAGTAGGTGTTTATTTTTCTCCTGTAGATGTAATTAACCAAGATATAATGAATCAAATGTCAGATTTTAATTTTGATAATTATCTTGGGGATAGTAGAGACGATTTGGAATATAGTTATAGGGGCTTAGACCAAATGAAAGAAGAATATTTTAAGAAGTATACTGGAGCAAATAACTTTTTTGATTATTTGAGAGTTTTAGAATATTATGACCATTCTTTATTTAGACAATTAGAATCTTTATTACCAGCTCGAGCTAAAGGAATAGTAGGTGTTTTGGTTGAAAATAATGTATTGGAAAGAAATAAACAACCAATTAACCATCCTACTCAAGAAAATCCAGTTTATGAATCTACAATTCAATATAACGCAGAAGAAGGAGAAACTGTAGAACAAACTGCAGAAAATGAATATTTTGAAGTAAGTCAAAGTGTTACTCATTTAGATAAAGAAATAGATGCTGACTCAACTCATGATTTAACATCTGAAAATCAATATTATGATAGTACTATTAATGTAGATAGTGATAAACCAACAATAAGAGATTTAAATAGAGTAGATAAATTTGGATGGTTTGGACGAAATTATACAACTTCTTCTATTTATATAGGAGGCCCTTCGAGTGTTTTTACAGAATCTATAAATGTAATAGATAATCAAAGAGTTTCTGATTATAATCAAGATAGACATTATATTTATAGTACGAAAGAGAATTTTATAGCAGGGACGGCCTCAAGTGTAAGTTTTGTAACTTCTAGTTTTGAAAAAATTACAGAGAATGTAACAGCTTTGAGAAGAATTATGTTTGAAGGTTCTAAGAATGATGTAGATTCGGCTCCATATAGTTTAGATGAAAATGGAGAAAAAGATTACAAACCAGTAGCGTTTATACTTACAAGTCCTACAAGACTTACAGGTGATGCACGAGATAGTCTACAGATTAGAACTGAATTTGATATAGATGAAAGTGGATAAAAATTATATTTATATTTAAAGTAGTATTGGAGATAAATAAATGGCCTATTTAAATAAAACAACACAAGTACTTAAAGCCATATTGACTAATAAAGGTCGAGAGTTATTGGCAAGAGGTGCTTTTAATGTATCACATTTCGCATTGGCAGATGACGAAGTGGATTACGCACTATGGGATACAGCACATCCTTCAGGTTCAGATTATTACGGAAATGTAATCGAGAATTTACCGTTATTAGAACCAGTGCCAAATGAAACAAGTGTAATGAAATATAAATTGTTACTCAATACAGATCATTTAGATAAATCACAAGGATTTAAATTGGCAAGTATTGATGGAGAATTTAATAGTAAGGTAAATACTAATAATGGTGTTTTAAACTTAGATTGGAGAAATACCAGTGCAACAGCGACAGAAGCTTCTCTACAATGTAATACTAAAAATTTATCTCAAGCGGCTGCACCTGAGGCATATTCTTATACACTTTTAAATACCAATATAGCTTTTATGTATATTGATGATGATGTAACCACTGCAGGAACATTCAATCAACCAACAGATGTATCTAAGAAGTTTAGGGCATCTCAAACATTAATAGTACCAGCAGGAAATAATTCAATAAAAATTAAAGCTAAAAGAATTACAAGTAGTCAAGATGGTTCTAAGACAACTTGTATAGTTACTGGATTAAAATCTGGTGCAACAGCAGCATTAACTATAAAACTAAATTATAAATCGGCAGATTAATGGCTTTTTTAGATAAGAGTGTAACTATATTTATAGACGCAGTATTGACTGAAGCGGGACGACAAGCTTTAGCCAAGAGTGGAGATGTTAAAATAACTAAATTCGCTTTGGCTGATGATGGTGTTGATTATAGTTTATTTGATGTAACACATCCAGATGGCCCAGATTCATATGATAAGACAATTTTAAATATGCCTGTCCTTGAAGCGATGACGAGAACAGTTGGTGTGACTGAAGATAATAAAGATGCTGTAATGCGTAGTCCATTAATTGATAACTTAGCTGATACTGCAGGAACTAATATAGAAATTACAGGGGTGAATTTGACAAATGAAGTTGTTGGTGGATATCAAGTTATTGTATTCCAACCATCAACATTAAATTCTAATGATTCTGCTTATACAATGACTTTGACAGATGATACATATGCTAAATTATTTGTTGAAGGTGAAACAATTAACTTGGAATCGGATATATAATATGGCATCAATACAAAAAACAGGTAGAGTATTTGTTTTAGTAACTAAACAAAATGTTGGAACTACTAACGGGGTATTTCCAGATAAAACTGTAATTTTATCTGGACAGGGAGTAGATAGTGGAGCTTCTTTTGGAACGAAGGTAACCGTTAAAGCGGGAACAAGGGGACGAAATCCAGATGGTGCGACAATTGGACTTGGTGGTGGACTTAATTTTCCAGCAGCACCTAAAGATGTGGATGCGGTAGATTCAAATGGTGAAGCTGCAGGGGGTACAAGTCCGAATACCTTACCTCAAATTAAAAATGTAGGATTTCAAGGTAGTATTCAAGGTAGAGCGGCATTTCAACCATATGTTATGATGAGTATTAATTTTGGAGATGGTAGAGGATTTTTAGATATTAAAAATTCA
>CEOH01010901.1_pt1 | contig 14201 bp, 4 predicted proteins | sample 530311 | NCBI WGS metagenome assembly CEOH01 (sample SAMEA2619923, study PRJEB7988) | marine metagenome | biome: marine biome (ENVO:00000447); feature: deep chlorophyll maximum layer (ENVO:xxxxxxxx); material: "saline water (ENVO:00002010), including plankton (ENVO:xxxxxxxx)" | depth 60 m
AACCAGTTTCAAACTCAAGATATTGTCAACACACAAACTGTTGGTGAGTTTGTAAGAGATATATCATTCAATCCTTTCATAAGAGAACAGTTGTTGTACTTACATGCATTTGGATTGAAACCAAATACAAGACACTATGTATACTTTGACTCTAAAGCTGTAAGTTCACAATGCCAACCTGCTACAGTCAATAGTTCAGATTCAATTACTGAAGCTAACTTCAGAACAACTGGTGCAGTTGGTGATGCATTAAGAACTAATGAAAATGGTGAAATATTTGTTGTATTTCATTTACCTGCAGAAACATATCCTGTAGGTGAGAGACAAGTCAATATAGCTGATCAAACAACAGTTGCAGCAGCAAAGGATACTGGATCTAAAGCTGGTGGTGTGTTCAATGCATACAACTTTGGTATTGATAAGGCTAGCATACAACTTACAACAAGGCAACTAGAAGTTAGAAGAGAAAGAGTTATTACTGGACAAACGGTTGAAACTCAAGCTACTAGATCTAGAAGGACACAAACAAATACAGTTGCTGGTCCATCAACATTTGTAGCAGATCCTGCTCCAGCAGCTCCTCCTCCTCAAGTACTTAATACTCCTGAACAGATAGAAGCAGCTACAGGAGATGGAGATGGTGATGGAGACGGTGATGGAGATCCATTAGCACAAACATTTATTGTTAAGAACTTGGATACAGATACAGGACAATTCTTAACTAAAGTTGATGTATTCTTTGAAAGTAAAGATCCAACTCTTGGAGTTCTATTACAACTTAGAACTGTTGAGAATGGTTTCCCATCATCTAAAGTAATGCCTAATGGAGAAGTTCATTTAAGATCTGCAGATGTAAACACAAGTACAGATGGAAGTGTAGTTACTACATTTAACTTCCCATCACCAGTATTTGTAAGAACTGGACTAGAATATTGTATTGTATTGAAACCAGATGCAAACAATCCAAACTACAATGTGTATGTTCGTAAAACAGGACAAGCTGATCTTACAACAAATACTATCTTAAACAGAGATGGCTTTGAAGGTGTCTTGTTCTTATCAACAAACAATAGAGCTTGGAAACCATATCAACAAGAAGACATCAAGTTTACAATATACAGAGCTGAATTCAATGCATCAACAGGTAGTGTAGACTATCAAAATGCTGATCACGAGTTCTTTTCATTAGAAAGTATCAATGGAACATTTGAACAAGGAGAAAGAGCCTTTGTCTACGACAACAGTGCAAACATCACAGGTAACGTATCTTTTTCGGCAACTAGCGAAACGGTTACTGGATCAGGTTCGACGTTCACATCAGACCTGGCTGTAGGAAACTTTGTTGCATTAACAAATGGAACATCTCACTCAGTTAGAGAAGTAACTGCAATTGCAAACAATACTAGCTTGACTGTAAGAGGATTTCCAGACTTTACATCTTCTTCTGCTGACATACAGTTGACTCCAACTGGTGAAGTATTCTATTATGAAAGTACTGATCAGTTGAAAGAAATGCATCTTATCAAATCTACAGCAGCAAATGCTACATTCAAGTTTGCTAACACAAACAGTATTGTTGGTAGTGATTCAGCTGCAAATGCTACAATTACAACTGTTGATAATATTAACATGACCGCATTTGATAATATGATGTATCAAATCACTCCAGCAGATACAGCACTTACACAATACCATCAATCTAACACTGCTACTGGACAAACAGCAAATACACAAATGCCAATCAACAATAGAAATAGATTGACAGAAGTTGCTATCATTAAGAGTAGATCAAATGAGATTGTGGATGGTACAGGCAAGTCTCTGAAGCATACATTCTTATTCAACTCAGCTAAGACTCATTTGTCTCCTGTTATAGATGATGGTATTAGTAACATACTAAGAGTTGAGAACATAATCAACAACAGTAATACTAATGAACATCTACCAGATACAGGCAGTGCATTGTCTAAGTATGTTTCAAAAGCAGTTACATTGGATGATGGATTAGATGCTGAAGATCTAAGAGTATTTGTTACAGCTACAAAACCAGGATCTGCAGAAGTAGAGGTATATGGTAGGATATCTAATGAGTTAGAAGTTGATGACTTTCAAGATAGACATTGGACAAGACTACAACTTCAAGGATTCAATAAACAATCTGCTCCAGGTTCTTTAGATGACTTTGCAGAATATGAATATAGAATACCTGATACACCTCCATCAACTCAATTAGATGGTAAAGGTTTAGCTGATAATGCAAACACTTTGATAGCAACAACGGATGATCAATCTAGTGCAATAGCAGCTGGTGATCTTCTAAAAATTGTCAACACAGATGCAGCTATAGATTATCAAATAGAGACTGTTACAGCAGTTAACACTACAGTGATTACAGTTGGTAATGCAATTAGTTTTGATAATACTCAAGCAGATATATTCAAAGTTGATACACCGCAAACAGCTTTCAAAGATCCACAAAATAGTTTCATAGCAACATACTACAACTCAAATCAAAACAAATTTGATACATTCAAAAACTTTCAGATCAAAATTGTATTGTTAAGTGATAATGCAGCAAGATCACCTAGAGTCAAAGACTTTAGAGCATTAGCATTGAGTATATAACATGAGTGATGTTGTAAGATACGAGACTGATAATGACTCTTATGATCGTGATCCTAACTCCATGGCTCTTATAAATACTGATAGGAATGCCTTCGAGCTCTATAAGAGTAGAAGGAAAGATGCGATAGAAGCAAAGACATTACATAATGACGTTGAAAAACTCAAGTCAGACATTGGTGAAATAAAAGAATTGTTGCAGAATTTAGTTAGAGGATAGTATGGCAAAAACATCTTTTTTAGGAGCTAACATTGCTGTAGCTACTGATACCTTCAGAGAATGGGTTGAAAGAACAAATCAACTTGTTTATGATGCAGGTACAATAATAGTTACAGTTGGTGCAGTTAGTTCTCCAAACTCAACAAACCATACTATTACTACAGGAAATGGTCATGTAAATGGCTTCTTCTCTGCTAATACATTAGTTGCTAAGGATACAATAAGAGGTGGTACTGTTGCAACAGCAGCAGCTCTTAATGTTGCATCCAATGTTCATGTATCTGCAAATGTAACTCATGATATTGGTACACCTACTATGATGGTTGCAAATGGATATTTTAACAACATATTAGTAGCTGGTGATGTTGAAGCTAGTTTTTCATCTGACATAAAATTGAAAACTGATATCTTACAAATGACTAATGCAATGGAAGTTGTAAGTAAAATAAATGGTTATCAGTTTAGATGGAAGACAGATGATCAGAAAAATGGACAGCTTGATTTAGGTGTTATTGCTCAAGAGATAGAAGAAGAATTACCTTTTCTTGTTTCTACAAACGGTAACGGAAACAAAGCAGTTAAGTACCAATCGCTCATTCCTCTGTTAATAGAAGCTATTAAAGAACTCAATAATAGAGTTGAAGAATTGGAGAAAGAGTAATGCCATTAAAAGTAGCTGGCGTAACTATTGTTAACAGCACCGCCAATGTTCAAACAGCAACACTTCCAGACACGGGTATATCAACTGGTAACTTTGGAAATACAACTTTTGCAATAACTGCAAATGTTACAAGTAGAGGTCTCGTGAATGCTATTAGTACTGCAGAGATAACAAAAACATCTCGCAACTTTGAAGCAGCCTCTAACAATGATTCGTCGTATGTTGTTTACGTTAGCACATCAGGTCCATCTGGTGGTGCAAATGGAGACATCTGGTACCAGACATTTAGTTAAGGCATATATAAAGTATGTCTTACTCTACACGACTCTACGCAAAAGAATACGCAGGAGGTGAACGAACCTTCGAGATCTCGTATACTGGAGAGAATACGAGAACTCCATACATTGTGTATACAAATGCGTTCCATGGATTCTACAATGGATTTGAAGGAGTCTATACCAAGAGTAGGACATCTACACTAGCTTGGCAATCTAACTTTGCTGGCAACTATACAAAGACCTATGAAGGTTTTACTAACTATCAATCTCAAGATACAACAACATACTCTAAGGCTTATACATCCTTAAAGAACTTTTCTGGTGTAGATGGATACAGAAAAGAGTATGGTTCAGAAACCAATCAGCCAGATAGTATCTGGGCTGCAATGAACATACTTGCAAACTATTCTGGTACTTACTCTTCAGATATAGGTTACAGTCGTGTAGTTGGATATGTTGGTGATGGTCCATATGATGGAGCATCATTTACTGGAACATATGAAGGTGTTGCAAACTTTACTCCAACATATTCTGGTTTCATTGGCTTTGCACAATACACAAAAACATATGAAGGATCAACTGATTATCTCAAAACATATCAGAAGACATATGTTGGTGAAACAATTTACCAAGCTGAATGGCAAAGAGCATATGCTAAACAATATGCAGGTTTAGCAAACTATACAAAGGCATATCAAAAAGATTATGAAGGTTTAGTAAACTACTCAGCAGGTCCTTGGGTTGGAGCTGATAGCTTTATAGTTTTTACAAAAAACTATGGTGGAGCTATAACATATCTTGATTCTACTGGTGCTGGTTTCACAGGTTTCATTAACTACACAAAAGAATATCAAAATCTAAGATACTATACAGTACAGGTAAACTATACAAAAGATTATACAAAATCATACACTGGTGCTGCTAACTATGAAAAGCAATATGTAGGTAGAGCATCATATGCTGCTGATGAAAACTTTAACAAAGACTACGTAAAAGCATATAATGTAACAGCTAACTTTACCAAAGTATGGTCTGGTGGACAAACATATGAAGGTCCAGTAAACTATGATGGTGCATCATATACTGGAACATACCAAGGTGATACTGTTTACTCAACACTTATCTACTATGTTGCTACATCTGATTATACTGGATCATATAGTGGTGTTGCCACCAACTCATTCTTAGGATTAGCTTATGAAGGTGTATACAACAAAACATACGTTGGTGATTATGTAAAGACTTATACCAAAAATTGGTTGAAAGATTATACTAAGATCTGGGTTAAGGCTTATGATAAAAATTGGGTCAAAGCATATGACAAGCTGTATGTAGGTGACTACGAAAAAGAATACCTTCTCTCTTATCATAAAGATTATGAAGCAACATATACTAAATTATGGCAAGCTGATTATCAAGTTGCATATGATAAAACATATGAAGGTACGTTTGATACAATTTATGAAAAAGCGTATACCAAAAATTGGGTAAAAGACTACAATAAAGATTACACAAAGGCTTGGGTTGGTACTTACAATAAAGATTATGTAAAAACATATTCTAAGATATATCAAAAAGACTGGGTCAAAGATTATGATAAGATATATGTTGGACCAGTTTTCTACGGTGGCTTTGCTTCTGGATCACAAACGACAAACTATACTAAAGTATGGCAAGCAAGTTATGTAAAAGATTATGAAAAAGATTGGGAAAAGGCATACGTTAAATCATACGAAGGATCGTTTGATACCAATTATGTTATAGCATATCAAAAAGACTTTCTCAAAGATTATATCAAAGGTTACACTAAAACATATACTGGTGTATATACAAAGATATGGAATGCATCCTTCCTCAAAGACTGGAGTGCAGACTATGCCAAGATATGGACTAAGAACTATGATGAGTCTTGGGCCAAAGAATGGGAAAAGGATTACGGTAAGACATATACCAAGATCTGGGAAAAGGTATGGCAGAAAGATTATGTAACTGACTATGAAAAAGATTATGTCAAAACATATACAACAGATTACAACAAAGATTATGTAAAAACTTATTCCAAAGATTATGTAAAAACATATGAAACAGATTATACAAAAATATGGTCAAAAGATTATGCTGATGACTATACTAGAGTTTGGGAAAAAGCATACGATAAGATCTATGAAAAAGTTTGGACCAAGACTTATACTAAGAACTGGGTAAAAGACTACGAGAAGAATTACGTAGCAGCATACATCAAAAACTATGATAAGACTTGGGAAAAAGATTATGTAACTGATTATGATAAAGTTTATCTAACTGATTGGAACAAAGGTTACGTCAAAACTTATACAGCTGCATATACAAAAGACTGGGATAAGGTTTGGACTAAAACATACACCAAAGCATATGTTGGTGCTTATACTAAGATTTGGGAAAAGAACTGGGATAAGAATTATGTTAAGTCTTACGACAAAGCATGGGTTGGTGTATATCAAAAAGATTACATAACATCTTATCATGTTCCATACGACAACTTTGATGATACTGTTCTGTTACTAAATGCAGAGGCTCCAACAGCTACAGATAATGATACAGACTTTCATGACTTGTCTGATCAAGGTAACCATGTTACAACTGTACACGGTAATGCTGCTAAGAGTACAGATCAAAAGAAATTTGGTTCTGCATCTATAGAAGTTCCAAGTAGTGGTTCTAGTGGTCTAACAATCAACTTTGCAGATGATGACTTTAATTTTGGCAATGAAGACTTTACAATTGAGTTTTGGTTAAGAGCTCCAGGTACAAACAATGCAACAATCTTAGAAGCATATGCATCTGCTGACAATAGTGTCAAGTGGGCTATAAGAGGTAACGATGCAAGTAGCCCAAGTCAAATTATATTCTACGAAGGAACAACTGCAAGAGTTACAGCAGATGACAATAGTCCATGGTCATCTGATACATTTAACCATGTTGCAATCGTAAGAATAAGTAACACAATCAAAGTATATATCAATGGTACAGCTGATGCAGCAACTTACGGAACTGCAGCAAACTTAGCTGGTGCAAATAGATTAGTTATTGGTAACAGAAGACAATTAGATGCATCCATTGGTGGTTTTATTGATGATCTTAGAATAGACAAAGCTAACGGTAAGTATACTGCTAACTTCAACGTTACTGATAATGAAACAGCTCAAGAACAAATCAACTCAGCTGATTGGACATCATATCAAAAGAACTATGTAAAAACATACACTACTGATTACAACAAAGATTATGTCAAGGCCTACGAGAAGGCTTGGACTGGTGTATATACAAAGGACTGGGTAAAAGATTATGATAAGATCTATGAAAAGAACTGGGTAAAAACATACGATAAAGAGTATGATAAAGTTTATCAAAAGAACTATGTTAAGACATATACTAAGATATATGCAAAAGATTGGGTTGGTACATACGATAAGATCTACGTTGGCCCAGTGTTCTATGGAGGTTTTGCTTCTGGTTCTCAAACAACAAACTATACTAAAGTTTGGGAAGGGTCATTTACTGACAACTATTCAAAAGATTGGAATAAGGACTACGTAAAAGATTATACCAAGATTTGGACAACAGATTGGAATAAAGACTACGTAGCAGCATATACCAAAGTATGGCAGAAGAATTATGATAAGACATACGAAGGTGTGTTCAATGCCAACTATGAAAAGAACTATGTAAAAACTTACACCAAAGATTGGAACAAAGATTATGTAAAAGATTACATTAATGTCTTTGTTGGTGAGTGGGTTAAAAACTGGGTTAAAGATTACGAAGGTTCTTTTGATGCAACATACAATAAAGATTACGTTAAGTCATATGCTAAAGATTATGATAAAGTATATGAAGGATCTTTTGATGGTAACTGGAACAAAGATTATACTAAGATATATGATAAGATATATGAAAAAGACTGGAACAAAGAATATATTGAAACATATGAAGCAGCATATACCAAGATCTGGACTAAGAACTGGGTCAAGAATTATGATACATCATATGAAAAACAATATGATAAAGACTGGGTAAAGACATATCAAAAAGATTATGTAACTGATTATGAAAAAGATTATGTTACCAACTATGTAAAAGATTGGATAAAAGGTTACGATAAAGTCTATTCAAAGCTGTGGGCTAAAGAATATGATAAAATCTATACCAAGATCTGGGAAAAGAACTACGTAAAAGATTACGAGAAAAATTATGTTAAGACATATACCACAGACTGGAATAAGAATTATGTAAAAACTTATACCAAAAATTGGGTAAAAGATTACGTAGTTAACTATGAAGTAGATTATGGTAAGACTTATACAAAAGCATATGAAGCTCACTATACAAGAGACTTTGTAAAACTATATCAAGGTGAATACACTAAAACATATGAAAAAGATTATGTTGCAACATATGAAAAGAACTATGATAAGATATATGTTAAAGACTATATAACAGATTACAATAAGTTGTATCAAGGTGAGTACAACAAATCATATGATGCAATCTTTGCTACGTTCCTTAAATTCTATATGGGTGCAAGGAACTTTGAAGGAGCAATCAACTTTGTTAAGAACTATGTTGGCCCAACATATTATGTATCTCAATGGGGTACACAATATATTGGTGTCTACACTGGTGACTATTCTCATGCATATACAAAGAACTATTCTAAAGATTACAATGCTGATTATACAAAAGCATGGAATAAAGTATATACTAAAGATTGGGTCAAAGGATATGATAAAGACTATGCAAAAGATTGGGTTGTAAATTATACAAAGACATATCAGAAAATATATGTTGGTCCTGTTTTCTATGGTGGTTTTGCATCTGGGTCACAAACAACTGATTACACTGGTGACTGGAATAAAGATTATGCTAAGGTATGGGAAACACTATATGTTGGTACTTGGGAAAAAGCATATGCTAAAGACTATGATAAAGACTGGGAAAAAGTATACACAGGTACTTGGTCTAAAGATTATCTTAAAGATTACGTAAAAACATATTCAGGAAACTACTCAGGTACATACTCACCAGCTGCTACATTTGATACTGGATACACTGGTGCTACAGATTATTCTGGTCCAGTAAATTATCTCAAAACTTGGGAAGGTCCATATCAAGGTAGCTTTGCTCCAACATACACTGGAGAAGAAGACTTTGTACAAAGATACACTGGAGACTGGCCTACAAATATTGCTTTTGAAGGTACAACAAGTTTTGTTGGTCCATCCTCAGGACAGCTTGATTCCGACCTTACTGGTCAACCTAAACTCCATGTTATGCAAGATAACACTTGGAAGTCTGTCAGAAACTTATTTGTACATCAATCTGGTCAATGGAAAAAAGTTAGATACTTAAACACTAAGCAAGGTGATGAATGGAAACTTGCTTACATAGGATACGATACTACTGACATCTTCTTAGATGAAGGTGAAGCATTGCTTGATGATTCTGATGCTGGATCAGCTAGAGGTGTTGAAACACACTTAGGTAAGATAACTTACTACATCAATAACTTCAATCTTAAATCTTATCTTGAAGCTAAAGGTAAAACACCAGACTCAGTTCCACAACTTGTAAACATATACATTGGTGATAAGAACGACTATACAAAGCAATTCATATTTGGTTCTACTGCAAACAACATACCTGCTGTTAACTTAGTTATGGATTCAGTAACAGCAAATGTTTCTGGTGATACACAAGCAGAAATCAAACACCTTGTTCGTATTGTAAACTATACAACAGGCGTTATTGCTGGTAAAGGTGGTGATGGTGGTGATGCAAATGGTAGCACCAGAGGACTTGGAAATGATGGTAGTGATGGTGGCCATGCTATTGAAACAGGAGCCAATGTACATTTGTTCATAGAGAACTATGGTATCATTGGTGGTGGTGGAGGTGGTGGAGGTGCATCAGGTATCTCTGATCCATACAGTAAAGAAGCTGGTGTTTACACAACAACATATCTTGGCGCCACATATCATGGAACTACAGCTCTTACAGAATATGCTGCTACATGGAATAAAGCATATACAAAAGACTGGATAAAAGATTACATTAAAGACTACACTGGTGATTATGCAAAAATATATACCAAGACTTATGAAGCTGCATACACAAAAGCATATGTTGGTGCATATGAAAAAGATTGGGTAAAAACTTATACTAAAGAATATGCTGCTGACTTCTCAAAAACATATGATAAAGTCTGGTCTAAAGATTATGAAAAAGCATACGAAGGATCTTTTGAAGAGAACTATGTTAAGACATATACAAAACTGTGGCAAGGTAACTATGAGAAAACATATTCAAAAGACTATGCTAAGATATACTCAAAAGATTGGACAAAAGCATTTGATGCTGTCTATGTTGGAATATATACAAAAACATATACAAAAGCATATGCAAGAATCTTTACAAAAGCATTCAATACTGATTGGGAAAGAGACTTCTCAACAGATTACAATAAAGGATATGATGTTGATTACCAAGGTGATTATACTAAGTCTTGGGAAAAAGTTTACTCAGCAGACTACGAGAAAAATTGGGCTAAAGATTATGTAAAAGAATATGTTGGTGACTATACAACTGATTACAATAAGACATATACAAAAGCATACGTTGGTGTGTATAATAAAATATGGGCAAAAGATTATGATGCAGCTTACGTAAAAGTTTGGGAAGGCAACTACAACAAAGATTATGAAAAGAACTATGTCAAATCATATGAAGGATCATTTGATCAGGCATGGGCAAAGGTTTGGGAAAAGAATTACGAGAAAGTATGGCAAGGAACATTCTCAAAGAACTATGCAAAGAACTATCAAAAAGTTTACAGTAAACAATATCATGGAACATATGATAAAGATTACACAAAAGCATATGTTGGTAGATTGTATTGGATTGATGAAGATAAGGCAACATACACTGGACCTCTTGGATCGTTTACATCTGCAGTTGGATATGGTGATGGTGAAGTTGAATATGCAATTGATTATGGTAAGCAATATGTTTCTGGATTTACTGGAGCAACAGCATACACGGTATCATCAAGTTTTGTATCACCAGGTGAAATAGAATCATTCTCACAAGCTGAGAACTACGATGTTGATTATGTTAAACCATATGAGAGAATATACGACAAGCCATATGAGAAAGTTTATGCAAAGGCTTGGGATTCATCAGCAGCTAACTATGCTAAGCAATGGGAAAAGAACTGGTTAAGAGATTGGTCTTCTAACTGGGTTGGATCCTTCCATGGTGGAACACAAGATGCTGCTACACCAACTGCATATGTTAAAACATTCTTACCAGATACTGGTGTTGCATTGTATGCAAAAGAGTATACAAATACATTGTACACAAGATTGTATGGTGGTTATGAAAGTGCTGGTACAATTACATCCACAGGTTCATATGCAAAAGCATACTCTAAGGCATATGAAAAAACATGGACTAAGACATACGATAAAGCATACCTCAAAACATACACAAATATTTTTGAGAAAGCATATGACAAAGACTATGATGGACTTGGATATGATAAAGATTGGCTTAAACAATATGTTAAGACATATGATGGAGCATCGTATACAGGATCATTTGAGAAGACATATCAAAAAGAATATACAAAAGTATGGCAAGGTGACTATGTAAATGAATGGGCTGGTTCTTTCAATAAAGAATATGCAGCAGACTATAATGCAACATATGTAAAAACATATGTTGGAGTATATACAAAAACATATGAGAGTGCTGATGCTGCTTACGTTGGACCAACTTATGATGGTGCAACATATACTAAGTCCTGGGAGAAAGACTACGAAAAAGCATATTCCAAAGATTGGGAAAAAACATATACCAAGTCTTGGGAGAAGGATTATGAAAAGGTATATGAAGGTTCATTTACAAAAGCATGGACAAAAGATTACAGTAAAGACTACAACAAAGATTTTGCATCTAACTTTACAAAAGATTACGTAAAGAATTATGATCGTGACTATGTTGGAGACTATACAAAAACATACGAAAAAGATTACTCAGCAGACTATGCTAAAGTATGGAACAGCTCAGCTGCAACATATACAAAAGCATGGACTAAAGCATATGATAAGTTGTACCAAGGTACATATACTAAGTCATATGAAAAGAACTACGAAAAGGATTACGAAGGTGCATTCACAAAAACTTACACCAAGGTATATCAAAAGGATTACGAAGCTGCATATGCTAAAGATTTCACGAAGGCTTGGGTCAAAGCATACGATGCAGACTACACAAAGACTTATTCAACAGATTATACAAAGGCGTATACAAAGAACTACGACAAGGATTATGTTGGATCGTACATTGCCACATTCTCAAGATCATACGACAAAGATTATGAAGGCTCGTATGATAAAGAATATGAAAAAACCTGGACCAAAGTTTGGACCGTTGGCTTCGGGTCTACAACTTACGTAGGAGAATATACAAAAGTTTACATAGCTGATTACACCAAAAACTACGATAAAGACTTTGGTGGATCATACGATAAAGAATACGTTAAAGAGTACAATGCTGAATATGTTGGTACCTATACAGCAACTTACATCAAGACATACTCTGAAGATTTTGTAAAAGAATATACTAAGTCTTATGATAAAGACTATGTTGCAGAGTACAATGCTACTTGGATCAAAGAATATCTTGGTCAGTATCAAAGAGTTGGTGGTGTGTATGGAGGTTATCTCAAAACATATACAGATACGTTTGTTAGAGTATACAACACTAAAGGATCGTTCATTGGTACATATACAAAGAACTATCAAAAAATATATGAAAGAGAATATCTTGGAACATATACTAAGTTGTATCAAAAAGCATATGAAGGTACATTTGATAAAGACTATCTAACTAACTATACAAAAAGTTATGACAAAATTTATGTTGGCCCAGTGTTCTATGGTGGTTTTGCTTCTGGCTCACAAACAACCAACTATACTAAAGTATGGAACAAAGATTACGAAAAGAACTGGATCAAAACATACACAGGTATCTTTACAAAAGATTATCTCAAAGAATACACTGGAACATACCTTGGAACATGGACAAAAGATTATGCCAAGGTATATGAAGATAATGCATGGTCAAGAGAAGTTAATGTTTCATACATGGGCTTTGCTGAATCAACTGGTGTTGCAGGTTCTGGTGGTGCTGGTTGGAACATTGGTGCAAAAGGTACAACAGAAGCTGATCACAGTCATCTATTATTCTTACCACAAGATAGTGATGTATTCAATGGTGGTGGTAGAGGTGTTCCAGATTGGGAGTATGGAAACTCTAGAGCTATAGGTGGTAGAGGTGGTAACTTAGGAAACATTGGTACTGGTGGTGGTGAAAGATTCTTGAGAAAAACAAGACTTGCTAGATCTGGTGATGGTGGTAAGCCTGGTGCAGCCATTAAAGGATACAATTCCAACTTCGTAAGTATGATATATCAGGGCAACATCTTGGGTGATCCTAACTATAAGTTCCAAGGGTAAGAGGCTATGGGTAAGCCTCTCAAGATTAAAACCACTGGTGGTGGAACTTGGGTTGCACTACAAGAAATACCTGATACCGAACTAACACACATTGTACATCAAGTTCTTTTGGAGTTTGCTTCTAGTACTTCTGGTACAGGAACTTTATCTGTTGGAACTGATACTGGTGACAGTATAGGTTCTTTTACTGATACAAATTCATCTGCAAGCTCAACAACAACAGTTTATCAGAATCTAACATCAGTTTCTGAAACAAGTATGATCCGTCCTGTCGAATTCAGTACAACTATACAGGAAACATCGGATGCTAACCTTAACTCGATTATCATTAGTACTGCTCTTAGCAATCTTGTGTCTAACGGAATTGGGTCTTATGTCTTGTCAACCTCAAATCCTGACTCAGATAGATACGCTGCTATAACTCCAGCACTAACAGATAACACATACAATACATCAACAAGTTATAATCTATACAGAAAGACTTCTGTTGCTACATCACCAACAGAGGTTCTACCTCTGAAGGTAAATGGTACATCATTAAAACAGATGACCAATACAGAAATAAAAACTCTGGCAGCTAGATTAAGAAATAGAATTATTGCAACTGGTATTGGAACATATAAGTTACAAGCTACTGCTCCATCTACAGGTACATGGGTAGATCAAGGAACAATTTTAGATACAAAGATCATAGATTCTGATAGTGCATCATATTCTAAAGATTATGCAAAACATTGGGTACCAGATTTCACTTCAGAGTATGTAAAAAATTATGACACTGCAAACACTTGGGAAAAGGACTATGTTAAAAATTATGATAAGGACTATGTTAAGACATATGAAAAATCTTGGGAAACAGATTA
>CEOH01021347.1_pt1 | contig 14144 bp, 14 predicted proteins | sample 530311 | NCBI WGS metagenome assembly CEOH01 (sample SAMEA2619923, study PRJEB7988) | marine metagenome | biome: marine biome (ENVO:00000447); feature: deep chlorophyll maximum layer (ENVO:xxxxxxxx); material: "saline water (ENVO:00002010), including plankton (ENVO:xxxxxxxx)" | depth 60 m
AGGTCCTGCGGGCTGCTCGAAAACTTTGTTAAGCGTTTACTGTGCCTTGCATTTATTAAACGAAGGCAAAGTATCTGAGATAGTCTATGTTAGGTCTGCCGTAGAAAGCTCGGACTCTAGAATGGGCTTTTTGCCGGGAGACGCAGATCAAAAACTACATTTCTATAATCTTCCGTTCCTTCATAAGTTAGAAGAATTAGTGTGCCCTAATGTAATCAAAAAGCTTCAGAAAGACGAAAGAGTGTCCACTTACCCAGTAAATTTTTGCAGGGGCATGAGTTGGAATTCTAAGTGTTTAATATTTGATGAATGCCAAAATAGCACTGTTAAAGAGATAGTTACGGTATTGACTAGATTGGGAATGAGCTCTAAATGCTTTGTGTTAGCTGACCCAGCTCAGACAGACCTAAAGAATGGAGCTAGAGGAGGCTTCGAGAAAATACAAAATCTGTTTACCGATAAAGAGAGTAAAGACTTCGGTATAAATACTTTTGAATTTGACGAATCTGACGTTGTCAGATCAGAGCTTGTCAAGTTTTTAGTAACTAAGTTTAAAGATGTTACGACAGTGAGCTAGTCTTCTTTGTCGACACATTGGACTGTTTGCCTCCATCCATCTTTATGTAAGATATTGGTCACCGTACTGCAAAATCTTCTAACCTTTTTCTCTGGTATATCCCAAAAGAAGGAATGAAAGATTTCTTCTAGCATGACAGCCATTTCTCTTTTTGGCGGCAAGTCTGGCGAGACGTGGATCTTTGGTCCTTTGTAATCTGGAGGATCACATAGGCCATCTGCGTTGTAGCTATAATGAGGTCGCTTCTTATAGATCTTATACTTTATTCCATCGTTATTGGTAAAAGTGTAATTATGCATAATATTTTTATAACAAAATGTTGTTTAGTTGTAATAACTAGTTACCTAGTTTTAAAACGTTATTTGTAAAAAAACATGTCTAAGTTTAAAAAAGTTACTTATTGTAAATCTTGCGGGGGTCCTAACCATTGGTTAATAGAGGGAGGCTCTTCATTACCGAAGAAGCCTAAGTTCTGCGCTTCCTGTGGTTGCAATTTAACTACAGGGGAAAAACGTCAACAAAAGGTGGTTGCCGAGGAGGAGATTGAAGAAGATATAGAAATACCTGCGAATATCCCTCCCCTCGAATTAGACATGGAGGCGTCTTACTTTCCTAAGAGAGATTCCCAGTCTTTGGGTCATATGATTGCTCCGGTTTTAAAAGAGGAAGAATAAAATTAAAATATGCCCAAGAAGAAGGCAGCTAAACCCAAAAAAGAATTTGAGAATTGTATTGAAATCATTGACCAAGAAATATCTAAAAGAAAAAATAAATGGACTTTAACTTCTATTTCTTGGATGGATTTTGATGATATTTCTCAGATACTGAAAATACATATATTTAAAAAATGGCATTTGTATGACCAAAACAAGCCGCTTTCCCCTTGGTTGAATAGAATAATATCTAATCAACTTAAAAATTTAATTCGCAATAATTACAGCAACTACTGTAAGCCTTGTTTGAAATGTGCAGCAGCCGAGCCTGACTCGGGATGTGCTATATATGGGTCTCAGGACGCGAGATGCCCTTTGTTTAAAAACTGGTTAGCTAAGAAAAAGTCTGCCTATGACGTTAAGATGGCTTTACCCTTAGAAAATCATCAAAGCGAAGTTCGTGATGTTGAAGTCTCTTCGTCGAACATAGAAATGGGGATAAAGAAACTCAACGAAAAGCTAAAAGAAATTTTAAAACCTAATGAGTGGATTGTCTACAAGGGATTTTATATAGATAATGAGACCGAGGTAGAGATAGCTAAAAAGCTAAATTTTAAAACTACCGAGAAGAATAGAACTCCCGGATATAAACAAATAAAAAATATACAAAAATCAATTATAACTAAAGCTAGGAAAATTTTAGACAAAAACGATTTAGATTGGTCATGATTGATATCCCTCAGTTAAAAAATACTATAAAAGTAAGCGAGACAGGCTCTATTGGAAATTTTTTAGAAGAAGATAGAGAGAATACTATTTCATCTATAAACACTAGAAGAATAAAGTATCCCATACCATATAACGAAGTCAACGGAAGCAAGAACCACTCAAGAGAGCTTAGATCTAAAGGATGGTTAAAGCTAGAGGGAGGCCTGTCTCATAAAAAGTATATTTTAGACGAGATAAGCAAAAAATTAAACCATATTTTAGATGGAGGTCGCCTAGACATAGATTCTGACTTAGGAAGACAAGTTGGTGAATATGGGTTTAATACAATGAATCAATCAGAGGCAAGAAATAACCAGCTTTTCTTATCAGTCCCCGAGCCCTTGTATAATGTGCCGGAGATCTCAGAGATAATATTTGATGACGCTTTGGTTAACGTAGCTAAAAGCTTCTTTGAATGCATGCCAGCCATAGGAACTCTAAATCTAAGAAAAAGTTTTGCTAATAATTTACAAAGTGATAACACTACTTTATATCACGTAGATCCAAATGCTCTTTACTTTTTTAAAGCCTTCGTTTACCTTAAAGATGTAGACTCGGTTGAAGATGGACCTTTTACTTATATAGAGGGGAGTGTCGACGAGAAGCCGGAAAATTTAACTGATAGATACAGATGGCAAGATGAGGAAATAGAGACTTTTTATGGCAAGCAAAGAGTCAAGCATTTGACAGGTAAAAAAGGTGACGTTATATTTGCGATGACTAATGGTTTTCATAAAGGACAAAAATGCGTAAGAACAGATAGAGAGCTACTTACCATTGATTTTGTGTGTCATCCTGACAGTTGGCAGGCAAAAAAGCAAATGCTAATAAAAGAAGACACTTTTTTTAAGATACCACGAAATAAGATTCCGTTAACTGATTTTTTATATATAAGACGATGAGTGAAGAAGATTCAACTTTAACTAACGAGCAAAAATTTGCGTTAACCTCTGTAAGAGACAGCTTCTTAGCTGGAGAAGATGTAGATATATCGTTAATGCATTTAATACAGGACGTAGCAGGTTTCAAGGGTAAAGATGGCAGGAGCAAAGAAGGTCGTGCCGTTAAATCTTATTTGAGTGAAATAGACTTCAACGCAATACCTGCTAGCGAGTATCAAAAAGTAGAAAAGCCAGAATTATCTGAAGAGCAGAAAGAGTTCATTAGGAACAATAGAGGCACAATGAAATATGTGGAGATGTCTCGGATAATCTTTATTAACGATAAGCTTACTAGTCTTAGCGCCGAGACTAGAATGGTAACTGAGTATGCTAAAAGTTTAGACGGAGAAGACTTCGAAGCTTCTCAGCAGGCACAGGAGGAAACTTTTGAGTATAGAGCACCTAAACATCCAGACAGAGTCTTAAGTAGAGTACATAAATTTGTCCATGGCAGTGGGATAGACAAAGAAAAGATAACTCCAAGGCAAAAAAAAGATCTAGAGAGGTTGATGGCGTATCTTCATACTTTTCGTTTTACTCATCAAATAAGTAACTACCAAAATGATACCGAAAGAGAACTATTTGAATCTTCTTTTATTAGGTATACATATAACAAACCAGACCTAACTCAAGAAGAAGTAGATCAGTATATTGTTCTTTCGGCTGAAGTTGTTATAGCATCTAATATTCAAAGAAGAGTAGGGAGACTACAAAGATTGCTAGACGAAACCGCTAACGACAACGAAGGAAGAAGAATATCGATGAGTTTAGTTGAAGCAATTAATACAGCTCAAAGTGAATATAACTCTTGTGTTAATAGACAGCATAAATTACTTAGTGATTTAAAACAAAAAAGAAGCGACAGATTAAGTAAGCAAGTTCAAGACAATGCTAGTATATTAAATCTCGTAGAAACTTGGAAAGAGGAAGAGAGTCGACAAGAATTAATAAAGATGGCTGAATTAAGAAAGAAAGCAGTTAAAGAAGAAGTAGAAAACCTTTCGACAATAGACGATGTTAAGGCTAGAATATTTGGCCTTTCAGTAGAGGAGGCTATAAATGGCTGAGTTAAAAGATTGTATAAAGATGGAGTTCACTTGCAAGATCGACGGAGAAAAATTCGAAACAGAGAAGGCTCTTCATATGCATCTACGCAAACATAAGATGCGCATGGCTGAATATTACCAAAAGTATTATCCTCGCAGGGACTTGCTGACAGGTGAGCTGATTAAATTCAAAAATAAAGCTCATTATTTTGCTAACTATTTTAATTCTAGACCTAATATGAAAAAGTATCTAGAGTCCGCATCCGAAGAAGACGCTAGGAAGTTTTGCGTGCAAGTTATCAAAGATAGAATGACGAGAAGGAAGATTAAATATTCACCTACTCAAGTAGAGCTTCGTTCGTCAATGATGCCTCCTATATTTTATTACCAAAAGCTTTTTGGCAATTATTATAATCTATGCTGGGACCTTGGTTTACTTAAAAGATTCAATAAGCTACCTAAAAATAAAATAGAAGAGAACATAGAAGAAGGTTACGAGATTGTAGTTGATACAAGAGAGCAGAAGCCATTAAATATTAATTATGGAACTAGGAGAGAAGGTTTAAAATTTGCAGATTATTGGCTTGACAAAGAAGGTAATAAGTGTTACGTAGAAAGAAAAGAGACCAAAGACTTCATAGGTACATTTACTGGTGGCTGCGATAGATTTTCTAGAGAGTTAGAAAGAGCAGAAGAGCAAGGGGCTTATGTTGTTGTGGTCGTAGAAAACTCTTTAGATAACATGATGAAGTTTAATTACCTGAAATACATTACGAAGAAAGTTCAGGTTACTCCAGAGTACGTCATGAGGAACGTAAGAGACATTATACAGAAGCATGACAACGTTCAATTTTTGTTTGCTAAGGGTAGGACAGAAGCCACAAGACTAACTAGAAAACTATTTTTCTGTGGTTCAAATTATAAAGATGTAGACCTTCAGTTGGCCTATGATCTAAACTTGTTATAATGTGGTCAGCTCCAGAAAAGTACGAAAGAGAAGTTGAAGATGTTAACTCTAGGTTAGCTAAGATAAAAGGCTTTCTAGAGGACAAAGAAGCTAGGATTACTTTAGCTGAGTTCTTAAGAAATAACTTATTTTTTACAACCTATCTTTTGACTGGAATAAAACTAGCCCCTTTCCAAGAGATTACCTTAAGGGGAATGTTCAATAGGAATTTTAGTATGTGCGTCTGGGGTCGTGGTTGCGGTAAATCATTTATAGCTTCTATATATTGCTTCTTACAGTGCATATTCGAACCAAATACAAAAATACTTATAGCTGGGCCAACCTTTCGTACTGCTAGGTTTATTTTTAATAACATAGAAAAGATAGTTGAGACAAAAGAGGCCACGCTTCTTGCTCAAGCTTTTGGAGCTAAAACCAAAAGAAATGATCAATATGAATGGAAAATAAATGGCGGAACAATAACAGCCATCCCTTTAAGCGGAGAAAAGATTCGCGGTTTTCGTGCAAATATACTTGTCCTTGACGAGTATCTCCTACTGCCAGAAGATATAATCAGAAACGTTCTAATGCCGTTCCTTGTTGCTCCTCAGGACATGAAGAGAAGAATGGAAGTTAAAGAATTCGAAGATAAACTTATTGCCGATGGGGTTTTAAAAGAGGAAGAAAGAACTAAGTTCGAAAATAAATCTAAGATGATAGCTCTATCTTCAGCTAGTTATACTTTTGAAAATCTTTATAAGACTTATCAGGAGTGGGTAAACAAAATTCAGTCAGACGAAGAAGTAGGAGACGCTAAATACTTTGTATCTCAAATGGGGTACGAGGCGTTACCCGAAGAGATGATAGACAGAACTATTATTGAGGAGGCTCAAGAAGGAGGATCTTCTCACTTTTCTTTTCAGCGAGAATATTGCGCTCAGTTCACGGACGGTAGCGATAGTTATTTCAGCGCTAAAAAGATGGAGATGTGTACCCTCAAGGGAGATGAGGAACCTTGTACTCTAATGGTCGGAAGAAGTGGAAAGCGCTATGTAATGGGTATTGACCCTAATATGAGCGATAGTCCTACTGCTGACTATTTTGCTATGTCCGTCATGGAGATAGATGATGATACAGGACAGGGAACTTTAGTACATACTTATGCTGGCCTTGGGAGCTTAAATAAACATGTAAAATATTTAGCTTATATTCTTCAGGCTTTTAATATTGTTTTTATATGTCTTGATAATGCTGGCTCTGATACATATTTAGATAGTTGTAATGAATCTCAATTCTTTAAAGATGCTGGTATAAATTTAAAAACCATACCTTTGAACTCTGATGCGGAAGGCGCAGAATATCAAAAAACTTTAAAACAAGCTAAAATAAAATACAATCAAGAAAATCATCAAATTTGTTTTAATCAAGTATTTACTAGCAACTTTATACGAAGAGCTAATGAACATTTGCAAGCTTGTATAGATTATAAAAAGATTTGGTTTGCCTCTAGGACAGCTTCTAATGAATCCTTCTTTAATAGGACAAGCTCTATAAGGTTGCCATATCCTAAAAAACTCATTTTTATTGACGACAGAAAAGATTGGTCTATGCTTGATTTCATTGAGCATCAAGACGATATGATCTACCAAACTAAGAAACAATGTAGTTTAGTGGAGCATAAAGCAACAGCTAGAGGTTCTCAGAACTTTGATCTGCCGCAGCACCTTAAAAGATCCACTTCTGCTAACAAAGCAAGAAAAGATAATTATTCTTCACTAATGTTGGCGAATTGGGGTCTTAAGCTTTATAACGATATAACTAACACGGAAATTAACACTAATAAGCAAACTTTTGAGCCTGTTATGTTTTTTTAAGTGTAAGTAATGTCAAATAAGCTCTTATGGCTGGTTCAATTTCAAGTGGTCAAATTAATGATTCGGAATTTGTAGCTCTTTTTAATAAAAAGCTTTCGGGTTCTTCTACGTATACATCTGGATTTTATACTCACGACAATACATCCGGCTTTATCCCTCTAAGTGGAGGGCCGAAAAGTATGACTGGCTATAGTGGGGAAATTATGTCCAGAACATCTGGGCTAACTTCTAGCGTTTCTGGTGCTTTAGATAATAGCGGAGACTTTCTACTTAATAAATCTGCAGATGTGTCAGGTTTTGCAGTTACGCATAATTTTGAAACAAGTGGCTTTCTTCAGACCGAAATAGAAACTATATCTGGGAATTTCTCAACTACTAGCGGAGAATTTCTTAAGTCTGGAAGTTTTTTTCATACAGGTTCTGGAGACTTTTCTGTTAGCTCCCCATCTGGAGCCTTGGCTTTTTCCTCTGGGCATGATGACACCCAAGGGCTTTTCGTTGCTACTGGAGACTCGGCAAACAAAGCTGGTTGGATGAAGCTTGCTGGATATCCCGAAATGACGGGTTATGTTTCGGTCAGTAGTGGTGATCTCAAAAGCAGCCTAGAAACAACGGGAACAAATCTTACTACATCAATTAATAATGTTTTATCGGATGCTTCTACTAATTTCACAGCTAAGAAGAATTTTACATTAGGACTTAAAACTAATCTAGCCGAGTTGGGTGATAACGGAGTCACAATGAGGGTCAACTCTAATAAGTCTGTTAGTTTTGATGATGCTAGTGGCGCTTTAGTTACCTTGACTCCGGGGTATGGAGCAGACGCCCCTGTTTTCTCTGTTACTGATAAAGCAGGTTTACCTTTGTTGGACGTTTATGATGATGATAGAATAAATTTTGGGCCATATGGTACTAACCCATTAAACGTAAGCGGAGAAAAGGTCTGCTTGGGTAATTACAGATCTTACTTTAGCGGGTCAAATGTCCATCTAAGTGGTGACGTTACTCTAAACCAAATAATGACAGTGAGCGGTGTTTCAGGTGGACTTATGATACTTGAAGGTTTACCAGCTCATCCAAATACCGGAGGGTTGCCAGACGGAACCCTATTTACTAGTGGTGGAGCTGCTGGAATAGGCAGACATATTATGATAATTTAAAATGACAAAGAAGACAAAAAAGCAAGAAGATCAGATCAAGCCAATGATGACAAGTTTCGCGGCTTCTCCTTATACCACCTTAGACAATCAATCGACGAGAACGAGAAGGAATGTCGGAGGTCAAATAGAGAGGACAAATAGGTTTGAAAATATCGACAATGGTCTTGTTCCGTATAAGTACACGAAAGGAGTAAACAATAAAAGCTCTTTAGATGTTAGAGATGTTGTTATTCTTTGTCAAAAAGCTTATTATAATTTTTCGGTGTTTAGAAATGTCATTGATTTAATGACAGAGTTTTCCGCTACAAAAATTTACTTTACTGGAGGCAGCAAAAAGTCCAGAGATTTCCTTGAAGCTCTTTATAGAAAGATAGATTTACAAAGTTTTTTAGATAGGTTTTTTAGAGAGTACTATCGTTCAGGAAACGTTTTTATTCATAGGTTTGATACAGAAATACAACAAGATGATGTTAAAAAAATAACCCAGACCTATGGTGCCAGCATATTAAAAGCAGCAGACGCAAATACTCTTCCTTCTAGGTATGTAGTTTTGAATCCAGCTGATATACAAATGGGAGGTAACATATCTTTCTTCTCTGGTCTTTATTACAAAGTCCTTAGCGATTACGAATTAGAAAGACTTAAAAATCCTAGAACCGAAGAAGATAAGCAAGTATATGACACTTTAGATCCTGATACTAAAAAACTTTTAAAAGATAGAAATGTTGGCATAGTTAGCATTAAGTTAGACCCGGAAAAAGTTACGCCTGTATTTTACAAGAAGCAAGATTATGAGCCATTTGCTGTCCCAATGGGATATCCGGTATTAGAAGATATTAACTGGAAGTCCGAGATGAAAAAAATGGACATGGCTCTAACGCGTACTACTAATCAAGCTATCCTGCTGATTACTATGGGTTCCGAACTTAAAGACGGAAGCCTTAATATTAATCAAAGAAGTATTGAAACAATGCAGAAGCTTTTCGAGAACCAGTCTGTTGGAAAAGTTTTAGTCTCAGATTATACTACTGAAGCAAAGTTTGTTATCCCTGACATCGCTGGCATACTTGACCCCAAGAAATACAACGTAGTGAATCAAGATATTCAAATGGGTTTAAACAATATATTAGTAGGAGAAGACAAGTTTGCTAATACTAGTATTAAGATTCAGGTATTTATAGAAAGATTAAAACAAGGAAGAGATGCATTTATCAACCAGTTCTTAGCTCCTGAAATCAAAAGAGTTTGTAAGTCTCTAGGCTTTAAAAATTATCCACAAGCTCACTTCCAAGAGATAGAGCTAAAAGACAAAACTACTTGGAATCGCGTGGTTGCGCAACTTCTTCAATATGGCGTCTTGACTGCCGAAGAAGGACTCGAGGCTATTAACACAGGTCGCCTTCCAGAGCCATCCGAGTCTATAGATTCTCAAAAAAGATTTAAAGACCTGAAAGAAGAAGGTTTCTATTCTCCTCTTGTGGGGGGAGGTCAGCAACCTGAAGGTAGGCCAGAGGGAAGCAAGGCACCACAAACGACTAAAAAAGTTTCGCCCGTTGGAGAGAATACAAGTGGCTCTCAAAAGTTTAGTGTTGAAAAAATTAAAGAGAATCTGTCTCTAGCTGAAAAGCTCGAGAGCCAAGTTCAAGACCAACTTAAACTTAAATATGAGAATAAAAGAGTTACTAATAAAATTAGAAATCTCTCAGAGGAAGTGTGTAAAATTATTATGGCTAACGAGCCATCAGAAAAATGGTTAGAGAAAAGTCAAGCGTATGTAGATAACCCATTAGACACTAACTCTGAAAAAGTTAAAGAAGTACAAAATATAGCTTGCGAACATCAAATAGATGATTATTTAGCTAGCTTACTATACGAAAGTAAAATTTAATAAAATGAGTGAAAATCAAGAAAATATTCAAGATGTAAATCAGTATTTTGGTGCAGCCGAAATTGATGTTATGGTACCTGACATCCCCTTGCCACCTGAGCCAGAGGAGAAAAAGGAAGTTAAAGATGAAGTAGATGGAGCGTTTAAATTTGCCTTCATTGGGGCTGGTCAAGGTGGATCTAGAATCGCAGAGAGTTTTCATAAGTTAGGCTATAGAAAAATTGGCATTGTTAATACAGCTCAGCAAGACTTGAATTCTATTAACGTAGAGAATAAGCTTTGTATCGGTGCCGGAGGAGCAGGAAAGGATAGATCTGTTGCAGCAAAGTGTTTTGAGGAGAAGCAAGATGATGTACTTGATTTTATGCGTCGTTCTTTTGGTGAGGACGTAGACAGAATTTTTGTATGCGCAGGAGCTGGAGGAGGTTCGGGAGCAGGTACTCTTGTCCCTCTTGTTAAGACCGCTAAAGAGCTACAAGAAACAATTAAGTCTGGCTCTAAGAAGGTGGGAGTTATACTGGCTTTGCCAAAATACTCAGAAGGCAGAAAAGTTAATGCTAATGCTTACGAGACTCTAAAAGAAGCTTGTACTTTAGTCGACCAAGGGATCGTTTCACCTTTGGTTATCATAGATAACGAAAAGACCAGCAAGCTCTACTCAAACGTTTCTGTCTCTAATTTCTGGCAGACAGCTAATATGAGTACAGCAGGAGTATTTCATTTATTTAATATGACAGCTTCAAAAGATAGCTCTTATTCTTCCTTTGATTCTAGTGACTACAAAAATGTTCTGGATTCTGGTATTACTATCTTTGGTGCTACGCCTGTTCCTAAATGGGATGATCCTGTAAGTATTTCTAGAGCTGTAAGAAGTATCGCTCAAAGCGGTAGCATGTCAGGAGGTATAGATATCTCTACAGCTAACTCGGCTGGAGCTATTCTTATTGGAGGCAAAGAGGTATTGGATAATATCCCGCAGTCTAGTCTTGATGAAGCTTTTGATCAATTGACTAGAATTCTTAGGTCTGGAAGTGTAGTACATAGAGGGATATACAGTGGTGATAAAAACAACCTTACTGTATTCACGATTATTGGCGGCATAGCGACCCCAGAAGAGAAGCTAAAAGAATTAATGAAATTGGGAGATTTAGACAAAACGGTTTAAAAATAAAATTTCCAAAACGGAAAAAAACAATGTAATTGAATGTATAATAGGAGAAATTAAAAATGGCAGGAGAACTTTCAGCACTAAACGCTTTTATGATAGCCAAGAACCCCGGAGGCGGGGATGTTGGTAGTAAACTTAGTTACCTTACTAGTGGCGCTGGCGCAGGTAAAATCAAATATATGGTCCACGCCGACGCGACAGCTCATGCTAGTGATGGGGACGATCCACTTCCACCTTCTGAGATTAACGGTGGGCATGTAACAGGGATTGTTATTCCTCTACACGGCGAAACTTTAGAATCAGTTGGTTCCACAGAGTACACTCATGGCCCATTGAATATCATGGGAGACCCAACTGTCTCTGATTATTCTTTGACTTCTGGTGACTTCCTTGACACCGATGGCAACGAAGTTGATGGTGGAGCTCAGAAATTTGTTAACGCTATACTTGATGGAGCTTACAGGGCTTATACTTCAGGCGTAGATTTTGGTAGCGGTATTAACAGTATGACAGTCACAAGAGGTGACCTTTCTCTCTCGAATACAGCCGTCACAAATGGAACTGGAATTGTAAATACTTATACGAGATCTTATACAGTAAACTTTAAGTACTATCAATCCGGTGTCATTCAGGCTGGCGACGATGACTCTGCCGCAAGACCTGATATTGCTGGTGATATGTCAGACGGTGTTCCGTTCTGATCCTTAGCCGCACTTTCCCTATTTAAACCCCTCATTTATTTGAGGGGTTTTTTTATTTTTTTTATAAGTTTTTTAAAAATAAGTGTATAAACTTTTAGGTAACTTAATGGAATCTCTTAGTAAAATGATGTCGCTTGATGTAGAATACTCTTTCGGTAAAAAACTTAGTCCAATTTCTGGGGAAAGAGACGCGGCTTTAGAGTTCTCCAGTAAGGTGATGCAACTACTAACTATTAAAGCGGAACAACACAATTACGATTATGAAAGACAAGTTACCTCAGAAAAATTAAAACAAGTTTTTGTTGACAGTTTTTCTCAATCTTTTAAAACAACTGAAGCTTTAGCTCATGTAAACGTTTTTCTTAATACTTGCTCTGCTGGTTCAGTGGATGACGGAGACCATTTCGAGCCTTCTATGGAGGAAATAAAAGAAGCAGAAAGAGAAGTAAAAAGATATGGATTAGGCAGCTATGATTTTAGAGATGTAGATGATTTATATTTTCAAAGTGACGAACAAGCTAGATCAGAGGCAAAAGATTGGATAAATAGTGTAATTGAATAATAAGGATAATTTAAAATGGCCAGATCAACTAATTCACAACAAACTCAAGGAGTACCTTCTGTATCAAGAACGGCTAATAAGGCAGGGGCCGGTGCCGTAGTCGCAGCAAGCAGTGGGGATACTATTGTAATCACAGATATACTAACTTCAGCGGCTACAACTCTAAGTACTTCAGCCGCAGGAGCAGATACGATCATAGCTTACGCTCCAGCTGGTGCATCAAATTTAAACCAAGGTATTCAAGTACCAACTAGTTCTGGTGTCTACAGTAGCGCCGGTAACGTGACAATGAACTATTATATAATCTGATGAAATATACTACAATCTTCAGCTCAAACGTAAGGCCAGTTGTATCAGAAGAAAAAGATAAGTATTTAGCTTTAGCTTCTGCTATCGAGGTCGCTCAATTTATTCCAGAAGTAGATGAGAAACAAGTCGATCTTTTGCCTATAGCTTTTAACGCATTTGTTGCTAATAGGGTTAATAGAAATGGGGATGTAGTTGATACAGATACTGCTTTAGCCTTTCATAAAGACTTTAAAAATAAACCAATTAATATTGAGCATAATAGAGATAAAGTAATTGGTACTATTTTGACAGCAGGTTTTTCAGAATTTGGAACAGATAAACCATTAACAGAAGAAGAAGTAAAAGAAATAAAAGGACCTTTTAATGTTACTTTAGGTGGAGTTATCTGGAAGGTAGTAAACCAAAGAATAGCAGACTTGATTGAGGAGTCAGCTGACCCAAGTAGCGAGGATTATATGAAGATTAGCGCAAGCTGGGAATTAGGTTTTAAAGATTATAATTTAGTGCTTTTAGAAGGAAGTGATAAGAACATAGAGAATGGATTAATCGTTGAAGACGAAGAAGAAATTCTTTCTATGGAAAAAGATCTAAAAGCCTTAGGGGGAGAAGGTAAAACCAAAGACGGAATGTTCGTCTACAGAAAGGTAGTTGGCGAAGTTGTGCCTTTGGGCATAGGTCTCACAGAGACTCCTGCTGCCGATGTAAAAGGCATTTCTACAAAAGATAACCTAGAGCCCTCAGAAGATCCTACTAAAGAAGAGGACGAAGATACTTTTGCTGAAGTTGAAAATACTTCACAAAAACAAGAAAAAAATGTAATAATCCAAAACGAGGAGAAAACTATTATGAAAATAGAAAGTATTAAAGACATCACGAACGATTCTTTGAAGGAGCTTTCTGCCTCGGCTGTTTCTGATTTTATTCAATCGGAACTCAAGGAAGCTTCCGAGAGATTTTCAGCCGAAAAACAAAAGGTGGAAGCTAATCTCAAAGAAGCTCAAGAGAAAATCGAGTCTATTACGGTAGACTATGATAAAGTCAAAGCAGAACTGGAAACTGTTGCAGATAAGCTTGGCACTCTGGAATCCGAAAAAGCAGAAAAAGAAGCCGAAGAGTTATTCAATCAAAGAATGGCATCTTTGGACGAAAGGTTTGCTTTAGAAGATAACGATCGCCAAGTTCTTGCGGAACAGATCAAAGATCTTGATACAGAAGGATGGGAATCTTTCTCTACTAAGATTGACGTTTTGCTTCGAGACAAGTCAAGAGAAGTCTTGGCTAAGAAGGAAGAAGAAGCTAAAGTAGCTGAATCCGAAGAGCAGAAAGAAGAGGTCAAAGCTTCTGATGAATCTGAAAATGTCGTGGAAGACGCGATTGACAGAGGAAAAGAAGATACTGACGTCGTCCCTGCTTCGACTCAAGCTTCTGAGGCTAACACATACGATAAGTATAAGAATGCTTTTAGTGTGGATCAATTTGATATTAGTTATTAATATAAAAAATTAGGAGATAAAATATTATGGCAGCGTTTGTTAAAAACACTCAACGGCT
>CEOH01001927.1_pt1 | contig 14117 bp, 23 predicted proteins | sample 530311 | NCBI WGS metagenome assembly CEOH01 (sample SAMEA2619923, study PRJEB7988) | marine metagenome | biome: marine biome (ENVO:00000447); feature: deep chlorophyll maximum layer (ENVO:xxxxxxxx); material: "saline water (ENVO:00002010), including plankton (ENVO:xxxxxxxx)" | depth 60 m
TGATTGTAGAATATTTTTGGGGCTTTCACTTTTCTACCCCATTTTTCTTTTTTATCGTGCCTTGCATCTCTCTAGCAATTTGACAACACCATCTAATCTTCTGTGTAGAGTCTAAATTCCAAAATGCATCTCTTGATAGCAGAAATTTATCTTCTATGTGATTACACAACTCATATCTTGACATTTTCTCAAAATCTTCGTCAATATCAAGACCCAAAATTGGCCCAGTCTCATATTCTAGCGTTTTATCCAACTTGACATACAAGTTTCCCATTTTTCTCATCAACCAACGGTTAATTCTCTTTCCCATCTTACTTTTCTCTCCTTTCTCTCCACATATCTTCGGATTGTTTCAACATCATGCCTATAATTTGTCTTTTTTGGGCCGATAATACTCCTAACTCGCGCAATTTGTCTAAATTCGGACATATTTCTTTTAGAATCAAGTCACTCACACTAATTTTCCTATCTTTCGTCCTTGAATATGATTTGGTTTCTCTTCGGACGCGCTTAGGTTTCCTTATTTCCCGTTGTGACATGTTTTTCCTCTTGGTAATATTTTTCAGACCTGTTTTTTTCAAAAAATGACGCGGTATTTTTTCGGGACTTGCGAAATTTTTTTCTATTTTATTTATCCATTCCCAGTATAAAATTTCTATTAATTATTTAATTAAAATCTGTTAATTTAGTTTGACGGAAAACAATCCTCCTAATGTCATCCATCAAGTTCTTTGTATCTTTCTTTATTTTATTTAGAGCCTTATTCATACTAGGTTCTAGTTTCCCTTCTTTCTTGAGTCGGGCCACTTCTTCTTGTATGTCCTTAATGATTTTATTTGCTTCAGAAAGCAATTCGCGCTGGCTCTTTTCATCAGGCATAATGTGGGCCGCGATTCAATAGAAGATTAACATTCCGATTCAACTGTTGTTGAGAAAAAAAATTTGGAAAGCAAAGCCATATGGTTGTGTGCTTTGCAGTATTAGACCACAAAGCCCCCGAAGGGACAATGGGTTTTGCGTATCAAAGGTGCTTCATCTTCTCTGCTCGCACCATCTCGACAATATCCGGGGCGCATTCGCTTCGACTCTCATTCATTGAATGGAACTCACAGTCCACCAATGGATTTTCGATGTCAATGCCGACCACCTTCAAGTTATGTTCAACAACTCCCTGTATGCGACCTATCAAAGATAGTGGTAATGAAACCAACTTGTCTTCGATTGCCTGTTTCTTCAAAACTGAAGGAGCATCGTAAGTAATCGTGATTGTGAGTTCGGGTGAGGCATAGGAATACAGAACTAAATCTGCTACAACCGAAATCATACCGCCATCATCATCGGTCAGCCTCATGGTGTAGACGCCATCTAATTCCGGCATTCTCTGTTCGTTGTATGATAGACCGTCCAAGAATCTGTAACTGTGCGCTCCATCAAATCTTAGGAAATTACCCTTCGGCATTTGTTCCTTAGTAGCCGTAGTAATCTCAGTCACAGTTTCAATGGTCATGAAATCAATTCCCAAATAGTCATTCATCCTGTCAATGATTTCAGGAATTGCCCTGTTCGTTGTTGTTACAATTATTTCATCGCCACCATCATCAACAAGTATTCTCTGAAACTCATCTTTTTGATTCCTTCTCTGTCTCACCAAAATTGTCGTCATCAAATGTAGACCACCTAGAACCCATTGGGAGTCCTGAAGTGTATAGGCCAGTATTCAGTCTAGCCTGTTTCAGTCTGCTTAATCCGTTTTCGCCATAGGTTGTCGTTATTGTTCGTTGGTATCGTACTGTACTCTCAGTCATTGGTAATAACCTAATAATTGAGTATTTGGGGTTCTGAGTACACAAAGTAACAGAACCATATGGTAGTATTACTTTGTGTGTAAACTACCTTATGTGGGTCGGGGAAAGCATAACCCACCAAAATTATGCTTTCCCCGATGGTGGTTCCCGATAGTCTAAGACTAAATCGCCCAAACACTAGGAATCTCGTCTGCTAGATACTGGAACTCTTCTAGATTAGTTTCTAGTTCACTTGTGTGATTAATCAAATCAACTAGACATTGTGCAACTCTACAATCCAGTTCGTCTACAATTTCGTCTACTATTTCAGAATTAGAATCTACCCAATCTGTTAGAATACCTATCACTTGATTTCTCTGTTGATTCAGAATTTCCTGATAGCGTTCAATTGGATAATGTTTCTTGTACCAATCAGTATAGATTGCATCTCCATTCTCCGGGTTATCAGCAATGTCCATTTTGGCAACTTGCTCATTCACCCATTCCAACCATTGTTCTTCAGTAGGTATTACCTCTTTCTCCATGCCTATAACTACATTATTGGGTATTTAGGGTAGAAGAAAAACAAAGTAGACTACCATATGGTATGGCGAACTTTGTGTAGCATATTACCTGAAAGGAGCCGAAGCCCCAATCAGTTTTGCGTAATCTGCCTCTTTCGCTCTAGAGTCGCCCTAAATCTATGCCCATTGAATCTAGGATTTGTGGTTTGAAGCATTTTCACCAATGCATCAACTTGAAACTCAACGAATTCCAATTCAATGCACATATCAACAAACCACTCAAAATGCATTCGGGTGAATTTCATTCTTCCTCACTCCTAAAGTCAATTTTGTATTGTTCTGCGAATTCTAAATTTTCAATCAGTTTAACAGCCAAAGCACGAAGAACTTTCTCGTCTTCTTCATGGAAATCAATATGAAACCCATTCTCGATAAACTCTGATTTGGTTATTTCGTACAATTGAGTTATTGTGAATAGACTAGCAATTATTCGTCTAACTGTACCATCACAACTCATCTCATCACCACCCACTTACAGCAATGACTTGATGAATTCAAATTCAATAATTGTATTCTCAAACCATTCTGTAGGGACTTTCCGCATTCTGTGCATACTCCTTCTCTTTCTCTTTTCATGTGTAGTCTCCAAACTGACATTTCATCATGTAAGTCACTCATATCCATACTCTGCATATTGTGTATATGTGGTCAATCCATCAAAGTAACTTACCATATGGTAGTAGCACTTTGTCGCTGAAGACCCCAAGTATTTGAAACCGGAGTAGGGGATTTTCTACTGATGATTATGAGCGTGGGACATTGACCATTTCGGCTTATCCTCTTATTTTTATTATTATTTTCATCTCACAGTTCCCACTACTCCGGTTAGGAGCAGAAAATTAGGGGCATTCGGAAGCAGGGACAGAACAGGGAATTGGCTTTTCTTCCATATAGTTCACAGTCGGAGAACACGACATCTTTTGGAGGAATCAACCCGAAGGGATTCCTTACTTGGATTCATGGTGTACTCTGCTCAAGTGTTATCCTGTTTGCTTCGTCAGCCCCAATGGAGTCTAATCTATCATTTCTCTAAATGCGACAAGTGCTGATTGCACTTCTTGTATTGCGTATAGTAAATCATCACCACGAACCTTCAAACTCTTGATAACGATTACATGGTCTGAACCGGACTTAGAATGTCCCACTTCAATCTCATATTGATACATCTTTTGTTCAATTATTGCGTCAGTCATTATCTATGGGTGTAAGTATTGTGTATTTGTGGTTTGGACTACAAAGTGTCCCTACCATATGGTGTGGCACTTTGTAGCCTTCACCCTAAATACAGAAAAACGCAGCCATAATCATCTGCGAGGGTCGAGCAATTGATTCTTAGAGAGGAATAATTATGAGTAAAGCAACAGAAACATGGACAACCTTTGCGGCAAAAGCCGTAGAGTTCGCTTCCACAGGGAAGATAGAGAAAGACGATGCATCAGTCATTAACAGACTGGTTGAGAGGGGTAACAGCAACCCAAAGAGGCAGAGCCGATGTACTCAGTCTATCAGAACGATTCTGATGGACTATCCCGGCTCCCCATTCGCTAGGGCTTCGGCACTAGGCGATGCGGCAACAGCCACACTTGCTGAGGCACAGGCTTCATTGAAGTCTATTGCGGCTGCGTTCAACAAGGGCGGAGTATCCGTACAGGGACTACTAGTTCCTCATGGTCGCTCAGTCGTAAAGAACGAAGCAGGTGAGACTGTAAAGGGTGAGGATGGCAAGGCCATTCCAAAGACCCACTACGAAGACGGCGCTGATTTCATGCAAACCATCCTAGATGGAATGCACGATGTCGCTGTCCGACTACAGAAGAACGGTTGGGACGGAACCGAAGATGGTCTTCAGGCCATCATTGATGGAGGTTCTAACTGATTTGGTCGCTGTGACCCTTCGTAGATAATCGAGAGGGTCGGGAGATGTAATAGTCTCCCGGCTCTCCACTCTTTATGTGGTATTAGCGACAAAGTGCCTACCATATGGTAGCGTGTATGCATAGATGCTATAGTCTGGAATCGGGTCATGTATAGACCCTCCCTTAAATACCCAATTCCACAATTCAGTATTGTTGGCAGTCCTCTCTTGCCAACGCTTACTATCAAAACCATCTTTAATCAATCAATAGTGATTGGTAAAATTGGTCACTACCGTCAGATGATGACACTAATCCTAGTCAATAGGATACAATACATATCATACCATATAATATATCATATATACTATATCATATGACATATCAGATATGAATATGAATTACTTGTCAAGCACTTACCACCTTTTCTCAAGGTTTTATCACGCAAATGAGAATGATAAACTGGGAAAACAGGGTGTAAGGGGAGATTTTGATAAGTTATTATCATATTATCATTATTATCAATATTACATACACTCCCTCTCTCTCTCTCTCTCTCTCTCTTGGGGGAGTGACTGTGATAAAAGTGATAAAATGAGAAAAGAGATGAGAAAACGCGCAATGCAGCGTGGAATCGAAGATTACGATTCTCAAAGCATTGATAATCAGGTGAGAACATGATAGAAGACGAAAAGACAAATGAAAACACAAACAAAGATGACCCTTTGAAAAATCAGAGATGGGCCAATATGCCGAATCCAAAGGAACAACATGGAAAGGCATACTTCCAAATCAAATCAAAAGGTCAGGAAGTAATTGATATGCTACTCAAGAAGAATATCCAGTACGGCAATTCTGTGCTGGAACCAAATCGGATTTTCTCTAAGGCGGATTCTTCAGAGCAAATCAAAGTTAGAATAGATGACAAACTGAATCGTCTAATTCTAGGAAACGACTCAATGGAATCAGATGAAGATATTATCTTCGATTTGATAGGATACCTAATCCTATTACTGGTTCATCAGGAACATTACACTCGACCATTGCCGGAGGACGATGAAACTTAGCGGTGGATTCGCGGCGGTTGGGAACTAGGGTTTCTACAATAAAAATACGAAAGATACAAAGGTCAGCCACAAATTAGTATTGCCAACATTAGTTGGTCGAATGGGATTGATAAAATGATATTTCATTGCTGAAACGAATTCTCTTCGGAGAAGGAGGGAACGAAGAAAATTTGTGGGTTGCTTCTTGTTATGAAGGAATCATAATGAGACATTGCGCTGTAAACAATGATGTAGTCGGCAACCATATAAGACTGTAAATAGAATCGGACGAGCATACCCTCTGTTCGTTATTCCCTCCTTGTGTAGAAAGGCATAGCACTTCGTATTATTCCCTTATCCTACTCAACTGTTCTCGGTCAGAGAATACTAAAGAAAAAGAGATGATAAAAATGAGCGAAATAAATGATGAAAAATGGAATGAAATTTGCGAAAGAGCAAATGGATGGTTTGAAAGCCATCCCGATTGGAAGAAGGAACATGCAGATTTATCTGCTGTTCCAACAATGATGAATGCCGGAGATAACAAACCGTCAAAGCGTGTAGCCTACTACAAGGCAATGCGCTCAATGTTTGATGACATTGAAGATGCGCCGTTTGCAACAACTGGTGGGGCAAAGAGCAACATGCCACTAGTATCTCAGAACTATAGAGATGCTACTTTGGCTAATTGTAAGAAAGCACTAATTGCTGCCGTCGAAGATTGCCCTGATATTCTTCTGTTCGCTGTTAAGAACAGGAGAACTGTAGACAAGAAGACTGCTGTGAAAGGTGGTCTATTCAGTAGTGCAGAAGAGTTCGCCCAGTATTGGGTTGATGCTGCTTATCTGAGAATCAACAAGGCATGGAATGCCTACAACAACGGAAACCTATCAGCCGATTATACTTGGTCGGGTGAAGAGGATGACGCTTTGGTATCACAAATACCCAAGTGTGAGAAAACCCTTCAGAAATTGGAGGATGCTTAATCAAGTAATAATTGGGTTCTTTGACCGGGAACACCCAAGAGGGTTAATATGCCCTCGACACTAAATTAGAATTAAGAGGAATTAGAATGACACGAACAAAATACTGTGAATATGTATATCCTGAAGGACATGAACATGAAGGCCAAAAATGCAATGCTGCTTTCAGCGTAAAAATTGGTACTGGTACTGTAACAATGGTACATTGCCCTACTCATAATGATGAAAGTAAAATGCGTGGAGGATTACTTAGAACTACCAATAAACATGCTCAAGCAGCAAATGCTGAATTGATGCATGAATGGGTCAAAGAGCGTATGAAGAATCAAGACAATGAAGATACTCAAATGTATGAACTCAAACAAAAGGTTGCTAAATTAGAGGATGCTATCAAGAAACATGATGAGTCATCTAAGATAGAAGTAATACTTGAACAGAGAATGCATCTAATGCTTGGCTCAATGGGATTACTCAATGAAAGTGGTAAACTCAATTTTGCAAAGGAAAAGACTGTGCAGGTATTGCACTCTAGAAATAGAGATTATGAAGAAAGGATTTCTGTAATTGAGAAGATGCTTGGTATCACCGATGAAAGGATGGATAAAGTAAAAATTGCTGAAGCATTCAAAATTGAAGATGAAGAATCCTTCATTGAAGGCATACGAACAGGTTATCAATTAGCCGATATGAAAATGGCTGATATACCTAAAACAAAAGAAGACGAATGACATTCATACTAAGACGACAAGTTACTAGTTTTCTGTCTAGTTGTCCATCTTGTCGTCTAGTCTGAAAAATAAAATGGTGCGGTTTTGTGGAGTAATGAAGGCAAATGGCAATGCTACTTGTGGTTATCTCATAGTTCCCCTACTCCGGTTAGGGACTATCCACAGAGGGATTATTGGCGTTCTCCCTCGCCTTCCCCGTTCATTTTATTGACAAGCAACATAGAAAAATAACGAACGCTGGCTTTTCCTGAAGGAAAACTACCATTTTCAAATTCGGGTAGTCAAAAAAAGAAGTGAATCTAAATAGAATAATTAAAAACGATTAAACAAATGAAAACAATTCAAACTGATTAAAATAAAATCAGAAAAAAAGAGGGTTTTTCCACTTTCGGAGTGGACAGGCTCGCAGTACAACGGTTTTGCTACTTTTGCAGATTTTGAGAGAAATTCAGCAAAAACGGCGAAATTTTGACTTTCCTTTGAAGGAGAAATTAGAATGATAATAGGAACAAACGAACAACAAACAATATGGAATGATATGGAAAATGAAACGCATCATATGATGGTGTATGCGGGAGCCGGGTCAGGTAAGACATACACGATTATCGAAGGTGCTAATCGGTTAAGCGGAAGTAAGGGATTCCTTGCTTTCAACAAGTCTATCGCTACCGAGATAAAGAAGAAGGTTCCTTTAGATTGTGAGGCAATGACCTTTCACAGTCTTGGACTTTCTGCGCTCAAAATGGCACGACGAGATTGCAAGGTGGATACCAAGAAAACTTACACGATAATCAACTCGATTATGGGACGGGAATACAACTCTGCTTCTGCATTGAATAGATTGATTTCACTAATCAAGTCTTCAATGGTCGAATGGGATGACAAAGACGCCATCCTTCAGATTATTGATGAATACAATATTGAATTCGATGGTGTAAGAGAACAGAACAACGCGATTCTCAGACTGCCTCAAATTAAGAATCTCTGCATGGATTTATCCATTGCTGATTTCGATGATATGGTTTGGCTTCCAGTAGTAATGGATTTGCCAGTCAAGCATTATGATACAGTATTCGTTGATGAGGCTCAAGATTTTAATGAAGTACAGCGAAGATTGATAATGAAGGCTTGCAATGGCGGTAGGATGATTGTAGTGGGCGACCCACGCCAAGCAATTTACGGATTCAGAGGGGCTGATTCTAGGAGTATGGATTTATTCAAAGAAGAACTAGAAAAATCTCCGAAAGGAGTTAAGCAGTATCCTTTGACTACAACATTTAGATGCCCTCGCTCGGTTGTCGAAGAAGCAAACAGATATGTTGATGATTACTTCTGTATGGAAGATGCAGATGATGGTCAAGTAAATGTCAATGCTCCTTTCAATCCTCAAGTTGGGGATTTGGTTCTCTGTCGAACAAATGCACCGTTGGTCGGTCATTGTTTTGGATTGATTGCCGAAGGAATACCTGCTTATGTCATGGGTAGAGATATTGGATACAGTTTAGTCACACTTGTCAATAAGGTGACAGAAAATGGTTCAATGCCAATAGAAGATTTCCTACCTATGTTAGAATCTCATGTTCAAAGAAAGATAGATGTGTTCATGAAGGCTGATAAAATCAAGCAGGTCGAATCCCTTGTAGATAAGAAAGAATGTATTCTTCATCTAACTGGTAGAACAACTACTGTTCAAGGTCTGTTAGGAAACATCAAGGAAATATTCGATGATGGTAGAAAGGCAGGTGTTGTCTTCTCTACTATTCACAAGGCTAAGGGATTAGAAGCAAAGACAGTATGGATTATTCATCCTGAACTAATGCCACATCCAATGGCGACAAGTAAGGCAGACAGAGAACAAGAAATGAATCTTTGTTATGTTGCTATCACTAGAGCATTGGAAACTCTGAACTTTGTAGGTAAAAGGACGGGTAAGGCATGAAAGAAATTGCTAGGTGTGATACCTGTAATAAAATGGGTGTAATTTGGAATAGAGAATATACACACTCAAATGGTGTGATTGTTCTTTGTAAGGTATGCTCGGAGTTGAGACAATGAAGTGTGGAGAATGTAATGATGTGGGTTTTGTTATAGTGATGAATCCCGAAGGGGAAAGAGAAGCAGAAGAATGTGCTTGTATTCATCATCCCGAAATGAAAATGACAGATGAAGAATTTTTAGCACTACATGCTGTGAATGATAGTGAGGAATGATTATGCCTAAAGGTGGTGGATTATCATACAATCACTTCAAATTAACAAATCTCATATTTGATTGGGTTGATGCTCTACCAGTTGGTAGAATATTTACAATACATGAATTATCTGAATATATACAAAATCAACCATTGGCTAAATATTCAAAAAGAGGATATAAAATAAAAGGTAAAGATATGAAAACTAGAATATCTAACCGAGGTTCTCTTTCAGATTCAAATGCGTATTTTGCTTCAATAGTAAATAGTAATTGCAGAGATTGGAATCTTAGATATGGTTGGTTATATGGAAGTAGGGATGTTAGTTTTCACGCACATGGATTAAATTATATAGTACACTATCTGAAAACAGATAATGATGGTATGTTTCCTTGTTTATTCTGTGAGATGAATAAAATTCAATTGAAGCCACAATGGGCTTATGAGACATTATCTGACAACAAACATAAAGTGATACTGAAAGAGGCTACATGCTCTGCTTGTATAAAATTAGGTATGGGAATAAAAGAATGGAACAATAAAAGGAGTAATAAAAATGAAAGTAAGAAGATGGATTAATTTTGCTAGATGGTCAAATAGAGAGAATTGTATTGGTAAGGGAAAAATGTTAGATTGTGAATATGATGTTGCAGAAGAAACCCTAACAATAGATATGACTTTAGAAGGTGTCAGGTTTACTGGTATCTTGTTTAAGTTTCAAGAAGAAGGAGATGAAGAGGAATGAGAGAAGGAACACATGAAGATACTATAGACACGCTTGAAAGACTTCAAGAAGAGAAAGATGAACTTCTAGCAGAAGTCAAGAGATTACGCGATTTGCTTGAAAGGCAAGATGAGAGAATATACGAACTAATGCATGACTTAGAGATATTGGTTGATGTGTATGGGCCGGAAGCATTGATACAACTAATTACACGAAGAAAAACAGAAGAGGACTTAGCATGATATTATTGTGTAAAGGATGTTTGTATTTATTACCACATAAGTATACGAAGAAAGGAAATTGGATTTGTACTAGATGTAGTAATCCATACAAGGAAATGATATAATGGAAGACGAAGAATATCTATTTATTGATAACAAGACAGTTGTTGCATTAGAAAAGATGCGACAGCATTACAACGGTTTAGTTGAAGCATATGAGGAACTACCTACATTGAATACTATGAGGAAAGTTCCATTAGAAGATGCTATATCAATGATAGGAATGATAATGGAAGGAATAATGAACGAATTAAGTGAATATGATTGGGAAGAAGTAAGGAGAGATGAAGAATGAAGTGGATAGCAGATTTGATATTTTTGTGTATCATGTTGCCAATATGGTTTGTAGTGGCATTCTTGATACCATTTGCATAAGGTGAATAAAATGATGAAAGAAGAAAAGAATGTGGAGTTTAGGCTAGTGAACGATGCCGAAATGCCACCAGTAGTAATAACGATGAATGATAACGATGAAGTGAAAGTAGTTCTGAATGCAGAACATAGGATTTGGCTTTCTTTGAATAGAAAGACAATAGGCGGTAGTGCCGAAGCACTATATGAGAAGATAGATACTCTTCTAACTGCATTCTTAACAGAATGTAGGAGCGAAGAACTCTATGACTGATGATAATGAGAGAAGCGATTATCCTAGATTGACTAGTAAGTTGCTCGCTCTTTCTGTTGAACAGGACGATTATGAATTGGCTAAGTTGGAATGGAGAATAACAGGTAGAGTATGGAGAGAATCACACATTGGTAATCCTCATATTGAGAATCATGTAAGTGGTCATCCTAAGAAATGTCTATGTGGTCACGATATTGTATACCATTTTGAAATTGAGAACACTAAGAATGGTGTTTTGGAAATAGTAGGTTCTACTTGTATCAACAATTGGATGGTTCTCCGTCACATGACTGAGACATTGAAGATTGATGCTAGTACAATTACCGAAGATATGATTGAAGAATGGAAAACAATGACAGTTCAAGGACTAATCAAAGATGCTTGGTGGGATGAAGAAGGTGAAGAGTTCACTAAACTATTCAATGAAATCAAGGATTTAGATTTGCGTGTAAATGTTAGAGAACAAAAGGGAAAGAAGTATTGGGATGAAACCCTGAAAATGAGAAGACCCGTCACAAAAATTCGCAAAACTGGTTCAGGTAGATATGGTAGTAGAGATTACAAGATGGCTAGTATTGTTTGGAGATGGAATCATCCCGACAATAAAAGGAATCAGCAATCAACTAGAGGATACCCGAATGAGAAACTATTGAATGATATGGCATTGTTTGATGCGTTTATTGATGAACATATCGCCACAATAACAGCAGAAGATAAGATGATTGGTGATAGAATGGAATATCTAAACAATATCAGTTTGAAGAACAAGGATAAGTTGAGGAACATTTCCGATTCAAATAGAGAAGAAGCATATTTCATTCGTAGATGTGAATACTTAGGATGGCCCCACTTTACACCTGATGACGCTAGTAATGCATGGGAAAGAGCGTTTTTGACTGACATGAGAAGGAACTTCTTGAACAACTATGAACTGTCAGAAAAACAAGCAGAAACGCTAAATAACATCTTACACAGACCGAAGAAAGAGGCGACGGACAGGCAGAAGTCGTACCTACTTCGGAATGGATATACAGGAGATGTGGATAGTCTGAGTATGGATGATGCATCTATGATAATTCAAGAAATTGATAACAAGAAAGACAAAGAGGAATGAAAATGGCGAAAAAGAAGAAGAAAGAAAGTGTAGAGGAAACGACAGAAGAATCTGCGCTAGGAGAGATTGACGGACAAGAAGTTCTTCAACAACTAGCACAGAATAATCAGCAGTTGCAGCAGACAGCACAAAATGCTCTGTCGCAATTGCAAAATTATGTTGCACTCTGTTCTCACTATGAACAGACAATCAACATTCTAACTGGCAGACTCCAAGAACTACAAAGACAATTGGAAATACAACAACAAGGTGAATAAAAATGAAACTGAGAATATTGAACGAAACAGGGCATACCGACTTGGAAGTTACATCTTCCGAGATGATTGAGCAGATAACAGACCACCCTACACATTGGGTGTTTGTTGATGGTGAGATGGTTGCGCGAGAACAGATACCTGATGTAAATTGGGATACTGTAGATGCTGTGCAACTAGTTCCGGCTGTAGTCGGTGGCTCTCTTTAGGTCGTAAACGACCTTTGGCTTGTTGAATTAATAAAAGGATTCAGCAACTACTAAAGGGCTTCATCGAAGTCCTCGTAGTCCTAGCAACAGGAGGCGTTGTCAATCGGGTGCGAAGCCCGAAAAACACAATCAAGGAGATAACAAAAATGAGCGAACCAAGACAATTATTACCCTCAATTATTGAGAATACTAAATATGCAAGATATGAAAGTGTCTTGCAAAGAAGAGAAACATGGGATGAGATTTGTAATAGAAATATGCAAATGCATCTTAACAAATTCAAGAATGAACCTGAAGAATTCAAAGAAGAAATCAAGCGTATTTACAAAGAATATGTAATACCAAAGAAGGTTCTATTTTCCATGAGGTCTGCACAGTTTGCAGGTAAGGCAATTGAACTGTCACCAAACAGAATATACAATTGTGCATACTTACCTATAGATTCCTTTACTGCCTTTTCAGAAACAATGTTTCTATTGTTAGGTGGAACTGGTGTAGGATATTCTGTGCAAAAACATCATGTGATGAAAATGCCACATATCGTAAAACCATCAGCCGATAGAACATACAGGCATAACATAGGAGATTCAAAAGAAGGATGGGCTGATGCTATCAAAGCACTTTTCGATTCATATTCAGGTAAGAGAACATCTACACCTAGATTCGATTACTCGGATATTAGACCAAAAGGAACACCGTTGAAAACTAGTGGTGGTAAAGCACCCGGCCCGGAACCTTTGAGAAAGTGCATCACTATTGTTCAAGGAATCTTAAGTGAGAAAGAAGATGGTGACAAACTAAGACCAATAGAAGCACATGACATACTATGTCATATTGCAGATGCAGTTCTTTCGGGAGGCATTAGAAGAGCAGCAATGATTAGTTTGTTTAGTGCTGATGATGAAGAGATGTTGTGTGCTAAAGTTGGTGAGTATTGGAATGAGGGTCACGGACAGCGTTCTACTGCGAATAATTCAGCAGTCTTAGATAGGGACATGCCAAGAGAAGAGTTTGATAGTATATGGAATCGTATTACTAAATACAGAACAGGGGAACCCGGAATATATTTCACAAATGATATAGAAGGAGATTGGGGAACTAACCCATGCTGTGAAATTGCACTACGCCCTTTCCAGTTTTGTAATTTGACTGAGATTAATGTATCTAATGTTGAGAATCAAAAGGATTTGAATGATAGAACATACGCCGCATCATTCTTAGGAACCCTTCAAGCGACATATACTGATTTTCACTATCTTAGGGAAAAGTGGAAATCCACTACAGAAAAAGAAGCCCTTCTTGGGGTGTCTATGACAGGGATTGCCCATAATGCAATTAATTCATTGGATTTGAATGAAGCCGCTAATGTTGCAATTCAAACTAATGTAGATATTGCTCGCGCATTAAACATTAATCCGGCGGCTAGAGTAACCTGCGTAAAACCAGCAGGGACAACGAGTTTAGTATTGGGAACCTCAAGCGGTATTCATGCTTGGCATTCAGATTATTACATTCGCAATATTATATTGTCAAAGAATGAACATCTTTATCCTTATTTGTCAGATAAGTTTCCTGAACTGATAGAAGACTATGAAGGGAAACCCGGCAATGCTTGCCTCTCTATTCCTACTAAGGCTCCTGATGGTGCAACTACTAGATATACAGAATCAACAATTGAGATGTTAAACAGGGTGAAACATGTATCTCAAGATTGGGTTCATGCAGGTCACATAACAGGACT
>CEOH01009164.1_pt1 | contig 13937 bp, 18 predicted proteins | sample 530311 | NCBI WGS metagenome assembly CEOH01 (sample SAMEA2619923, study PRJEB7988) | marine metagenome | biome: marine biome (ENVO:00000447); feature: deep chlorophyll maximum layer (ENVO:xxxxxxxx); material: "saline water (ENVO:00002010), including plankton (ENVO:xxxxxxxx)" | depth 60 m
ATAGGCTAAAGGTTATATATGCTAACCTCTTCCGAAGAAACATGAAAGCAACCCAACTACTACTGCCGCGCTCGTGGAAGTGTCACTGTTGCCGAATGTCTTTCAACAGTCAAGAGGCTCTCATCGAACACACCTGCATGGACTGACGGGAGTGTCAGATTATGTCACACGACAAAAGCGACCCGACGAGCGTTGAGTTCGCAATCTTAGACCTAACGAATCAAACAATAACCGTAATTGAAGTCGCTCTAAGTGACGAGTTCCCGTTGAAGGTGAGAGAGGACTGGGTATGACAAAACGAAATGAAACACAGAAAAGAATGAAACAATATCTGTCGGCTGACGGATGGAAGGTGTTTAGCAATATGCCGTCCGAAAAGCAGTCCGCAGTCATTAGAGCGTTTAGAGCATGGGAGCATCGAATATGAGTCTCAAGTGCTTCGAGTGTGGTTGCGACCTTCGAGACGGGGTGCGTTGGAGTCACGACGCCTGGCCGTTCAAGGGTCGGTCCTGTGACGACTGTCATGTTATCGTTCTTCAAGAACGGTTCAATCGTTTGGAATAATTTTCCAATCTGTAAAACTGAAGTCAACCAGGTTGTCATGAGTTTTTGAACGGAGTTGCTTAGGTTAGGCCGTCACAACCGTCTGTTGTGAGTTCCTGGTTTTGTCACCAGTGACAAAAACTGGCTCGATACTTTTCTCGCGGACTGCACATTTAGTCGATACTTAGTCGATACCCTGCACATTTTATGCACATCTTTTCGGGTGGTGGTGTGGATTTTGCACCAGTGCAATTTCAACACCAGTGCGGAAACTGCACCAGTGCGGAAACTGCACCGAGCCGCGCGCTCGGCCGACGGTGTGAAAATTGCACCGAGCCGAGCCAGTCGGCCGGACGGTCGCCCGTCCTTGAGGCGGTCGCCCTGTCTCAGTAGCGGCGACCCCCGCGCCTGTGCTTGAATGCCTGTGTGTTGCGCTTCTTTGCACCCTCAGTGCCTCGCGCCCACTTGACCTTCATTGTGCCGCCATACTTAGCGACTCGGCCTCTAACCCAGTCCTTTGTCATGGGTTGTGTTGAGCGGCGAAGGTATGCGGTCGTGACTGCTCCGTTTGTCACGATTAAGACGACCATGTCTCCGTTGCTTTCGACGCCTGCTCCGTCGGTTGTTCGGTGGCCGCCTAAGTCAAGGGCGACGATAGCCATTGAGGTCGCCTCGCTTCGGTTATAGACGAGAGATGCGGCGGCTACTGCGCGCTCATATTCTCCGGCCTTCAATCTGATGCCTGCCCTGTCGAGGGCGTGTTGGGTGTTGCTGAGTTGGTTGCTCATGGTGGGGCTACCCCGTAGGGGGTATATAACAACTGCTTTCATATAGCCTCAAAAACCTATATTCTGGCCTGTTTTTCACAGGTTCAGCACAGAAAATTGAGGGGCTGAAATCGGGCGTTTTGACTACTGAAAAACCGCCTTAATCTATCAATTTTTCAGCCTCTATTGACCTATATGTTATATACCACCTATCGACTCGGAGATGACATGGGAGCAGACCCGAAACACACCGCGAAACAAATAATGACCGAAATTGCTGAGGAAATCCTCGAAGTCATCCGCTCCGGCGAAATGCCGGAGTGGGTGAAGTCGTGGAGTGGTATTTTCAGCCCAACCAATGCCGCCAGTGAACACACCTATACGGGGTTCAATGTGTGGCTGTGCATCAGCCACATGAGAAGGAATGGCTTTGAATCCCCTCTCTATGTAGCACCATCACAGGCTAAGAAACTCATGAAGGCATACAACGAAGAACACGGCACAAGCCACTTTGCAACCCCAAATAAGGCAACTCTAACACTACTTCGCCCTCATGGCTTTTGGGTCAAGAAGAAGGACGACGACGGCAAAGAGACAAAGCAATTCATCACACAGGGCTTCGTAGGCTTCAAGGCTTGGAATATCGAAGAAACTAACATCCCTGCGGACTGGGCGCGCGCTCAAATGAGCGTTGAGACTCATGACCCCGTCAATGTTGGAAACATCGTTGAAAACCTTGAATCACATCTCGGCGTTAACATCAATCTTGGCGGCGGCGTTGCTTGCTACAACCCACGCACCGACACTATCTCAATGCCGCCTCTTGAGGCATGGTCTGAGGCTTCTGACTTCATCACAGTGCTTCTTCATGAGGCAGGCCACGCAACAGGCCACAGGGGTCGCTTAGCGCGCCCTCTTGACTTCAACGCATTCAGCCGCGAGGGCTACGCGAAAGAGGAACTAATCGCGGAACTGTGCGCGGTTGCTTCGGCTGGTATGCTGGGCGTCGAATACAACGCGCCACGCTCCGCCGCATACCTCGCAGGCTGGGCGAAGGCCACCAAGCACGAGGACGCGGTTGAGGCCATCCTTGAGGCCATCCCTGCGGCAACCAAAGCGGCCGACATGGTCGCCAACGGGTTCGCATGGAATCCCGACCTATTGACGCCCGTTGAGGGCGAGGACATGACCTCGACCCCAACGGTGCTTGAGACGGCCTCAGCGTGAGCCTACGGGCGCGCGTTGCCTATCTTCTGAATGGGTCGGGGTTGGTCCACGAGGCCACCCCGACCCCACCCCTATGTTGAGTCAGCACCATTTCAAAAGTCGATTTTATCCGCATACCCCCTTCGGACGCTATGCGCGATTTTCGCTTATGAACTATATGAGATGTCAGTCTATATACTTTGTTATTCGCAATTGTCATTTACGCTCGATTAAATAGGTGAGGCATGAAAAACCGTCTATACCCTTGAGGGGCTATGGGAGACAAGAGAGAATGGCGGTTCGAGATAGACGAAGACCCGAAGAACATCGGGTATCTGATTCAGACACTTATGTTGATGAACAAGAATACTGTATTTCAAGTGAGGCGAGCGGGGAAGCATATATGCGTGGAAACCAACGATTGAATTACGACGACATGAATGTGGTTCATCTCCACTTCTATTCTATCTGTAATGAGCGCGGGTGGAAGACTCCTGTCAATCCTACTGAGTTTGACTGGGTGTATCTCGATGTGGATAACCACATAGTCCAGGCACGAATCGAAACTCCGGCTAAGGGTGGTCGTAGTGTAATCCATTTGCACCCTTCCGCTTTCAGTTGGGAAGACCCTCACCTTCTCAAAGGACTCATCCATCATGAGTTGGTTCACTGGGTGGTTGGTCCTACACACGCGCATGATGAAGTATTCGAGATGATGGAGCAAGGTTGGGATGGATTCGAGGACTACAAGAAGCAAACAGAACTGTTCTCGGCGTGGTTGCATGAATCACATGGTAAATGGGTGCTAACTTGCCCTAATTGCGGTAAGACTATCCGTCGAAACCGCAAGCCTGCGAGCCAGTCAGCCTGTCGAGAATGCTGTATTTCTTTCAATAATGGCTTATGGTCAGATAACTACACCTTTAATATAGGTGGGGATGACGAGCAGTAGTTAATGACTGAAAGAGCAGACAACATAGCAAAGCGTGAAGTCCAAACTGAATTGCTGAAAAAGTTCGGCAGACATGGTATGGTCGCACTAAAGAAATCGGCAGGCGCAGTGCCTTACTTCGCAATACGCGTAAATGAGGACTCGCACCAAAACGCCGCCGCAGTATATGGCGGACAGGGAACACCTGCGAGCGTTTGGGTGAAGGACATAGTATTCCAATCAATCAAAGAAGCACTCAAGTCCGCAGACGCAGTAGTGGACGATGTGTCCTATACACATCGTGGTTTTGACTGGCGCATACACATTAACGACGCAAACGGAATAGTTGCTAACTTAGTAATTGGTGCAGTGAAGGCACACGGAACTACGCGTTGGGAAGCATACATGGAGCGACAGGAGAAGAAGGCCGAACTTCAAGCACGACGCGAAGCACGAAAGGCGCGCATGGACGCAATCAAGCGCGACCCGTTCGCATGAAGCGACTTCGATAACATGACAAAAATGGACTTGAAGGTATGGACCGTAGGTCAACTGAAAAAGTGGCTCGCAACTGCTGAGAACGACACAGACATAGTAGTCGCCAACATAGACGGCAAAATGGCGTCTGACTACAACTTAGGCATGGTGAATGTCGAAGAGTTTATGTCAATGCTAACTGACCCCACATTAGACGGGGAATAAGTATGGCGGGGGGCAATAAGCACATTCTATTTTTGGAAGCCTGCGCCAGGCATCTCTCGGACTACGGCCCTAACATTGGTCGCAATCTCATTAAGTCTGTAAAGACGCTAACGGGCAAATCATTCCGAAATGCACCCACGCCTAACGCACTGTCTAACTTTCTTCATCAAGACCCTCGCTTCTTCCCCATCAACACTCAACAGGGAGAGAAGTTCCCGCGAGTTTGGGGCGTCGTCGGTGTGCATGAATCACTGGTTGGTAAAGTGCGAAGCACCAGTCGAGGCGAAGTCCGAGAACAGAAGTAATATCCTTCTCCTTAAGACGGTGGGTGTCCGCCTGTAATCTATGACTTCATGGGTGGAACAGTATAGACCCGAATGCTTAGACGACATAATCGGCCAAGAACATATCACGCGCAGGCTTGACTGGATGGTCAAGAAACTACACAGTGACAATCAGAACGACTGGCCTCACATGATGTTCGCAGGTCCGGCAGGTGTCGGCAAAACTTCGACTGCTATTGCTTTGATGAAAACTGCGTTTGGTGAACAGTGGAAAGAGAACTGGTTGGAACTGAACGCATCAGACGAACGAAGTATCTCCGTTATCCGAACGAAGGTCAAGGACTTCGCTTCTCGTGGAGTCATCGGTTCGTATGAAGCCGAAGGCGAAACTCGACCCATACCATTCAATGTGGTTTTCTTAGATGAGGCGGACAATCTGACACCGGATGCTCAAGCCGCTCTAAGGCGCATGATGGAGAGATACGATTCAACGGTATTCATCATCTCGTGCAACTATCCTCACAAAATCATAGAACCAATACAGGACAGGTGTGCATTCTCAACAACTCGGTTTAGACCAATCTCGGATGAACTCATGTCTAACTACATTACAACTCTCGCCACTACTCGAAAGGTGACTTTGACCGAAGATGCACTTCAGAAAATAATCGAAACTTCTTGCGGTTCAATGAGGAAGGCTACGCATCTCCTTTACACAGTAAGCATTGTGCCTGGAGAAATCGAACTCGTTGATGTCGAAGAAATCGTGCAAACTCTAAATCCAAAAGAAGTGAAGTCAATACTCGGCGCGCTCGTCAAAGCGAAGAAAGCCGAAGACTCTCTATCCGTCTATCGAGATATTGACAAGATGATAGACAAACAACTCAAGTCGGGAATGATGGCTACTGACATTCTCAATTCAATGTATAGACTCGCGCGTGACGACGACGGTATGCCGAAGCAATTACGGCATCAAATCTTAGTCGGCATCGGAAGTGCTTTACACCATGTATCAGTGAGTCAAGACCCCGCGTTAGCATTGAGATGCTTCGTGCGGAATCTTACGGTGTAAAAATGATACAAGCAGTGCGACAAATGAGGACGAGAATAGGGGATTTAGTGCAGATTACTTTCAGTAGTTGGCCGGAGAATATAATCAAAGAAGGCATACTGATAGCGGCGGTTGCGGACGACACATACGGCCACATTTGCGTGGTTCAAGGGAGCAATTCAGAAACCTATGTGTGCAGGGGCGACCGCACCACTTTACAGTGGATAGACTCAATATCAGAACCCACTCCTTAAGACGGTGGGGAATCGGTATGTGGTTCAATGACTGCTGAGTTTAGCGACGATAACCAACGCATACTGGAAATTATCAAAGAAAGGATGAAGGTTGGTGAGCGCAGATACGGACACGGACTGCGTATTCATGACGACACGACCCAGTATGGAACTAAGACCGACTCATGGACTGAGATGGGGCTTGAAGAAATACTGGATTTGGTTATCTATCTCTCAGCACAGATATTGAGGCGTTTAGATGGCGAGGCGAAATTACAGGACGAGGCGAGAGAAGAATAAGTTGCTCGCTGAGTATATCGTTCCCCATCTCGTTGAATGGTTGAAGGTTGAAGGGCCATTGCCCGTCATGACCATTTGGAATAGTATGAAGATAAACGGTGTGTCGATACAGGACTTTAGGACTCCACATCCAACTTCTGTCGGGTTTAGAAATCACCACACATTGATTATGATTCTCAAGACCCACCCGCAATTCAAGATGCACAGGCAACCGAGCAACAAACCAATTCTTTGGAGCGCATGATATGATTTACGAGCCACTCTTGATTCTAAGCGTGAGGCCAATTGAAGAACCGAGCCGTTGGTGGACTGAGGTTCGAGCGAAGCGAAAGAATGGCGAAACTATCATTCTGAAAGTCACTGGTTGCACCCCGCAATTTTGGACTGAAAAACCAGTGTCGGTTTGTGAGGAAGTTTTTGTGTCAAAATTGACAAACCAGGATGTCATAAGATTTGAAGATACGGGGATGCGTAGTATAGACGGTAAGTCGCTAACCACTGTAAGCGTCGAACGACCGTCAAACATTCGTGAGATTCGAGACGAACTCTATCCTCATTATTGCGCGGACGCGAAGTGGGGTTCTCTCGTTCGGTGGTTGTATGGTTGGACTGCCGTCGTCAAAGTGCCGCTCAAGAATCTCAAACCGAGCGCGGATGGCTCGTATCTCGTGACACCGAAGAATATCCGACCGTCCGATGAATCGCCGGATGGATTCAAGTTGAACCTTCTATACTACGACATAGAAACTGCCGACTCACTCGACACTGAGAACGCACCGGAACGAATCGTATCTATCGCAATCTATGACGAGGCTACGGACACCCATAAGGTTGGAACTACTGTTCCTACTCCTACCAGGCTCGTCAAAAAGTTCCTGTCGAGTCAAGAAGCGTTGGAATCAGTAGTCGAACACACTAACCCAATTCCACCACTGGACTTTGACAAAGTCGAAGTTATCGCATTCGATGATGACGACGAGGACGAGCGCGAGCGCAAACTGATGTGGTGGTTTGACAACGAATTGAAAACTCTCGACCCTGATGTAATCGCTGGTCAGAACATCTTAGACTACGACCACCCGTATGTAATCAACAGATGTAGGAACCAGGTTGGATTTCCCAACATGAGGTATCTCAAGTATCTTCCATTCCTCGACACAAAAATTGCATACGCGGAACAGGTGAGAGGCGCGGCGGCTACAACTGGAGCGGCCAGTCTCGCATGGATGGCGGGAGAAACTCTCGGCTACGGCAAAGTGCCTCGCACACGCATAACAGATTTGATGGTCCGCGACCCAGTAATGCTCGCTGTCTATAATGTGTGGGATAATGTATGCGCCGCGCGCTGTATGGAGAAGTTGAACCTACTTCCATTCTATGTGACTAAGACTGCCTATCACAACTCAACACTAACCAGTAGCCATAGCAACATGATGTTGGTTGAAGACATGATGGGTCATTTACTGATGGACGAGAATATCGTAATGCCTTCCGCATCTCTAACGGCGTCTAAGATTGACGGCGGTATCGAGGCAGGGGGATTCGTGATGGACGCTCCTGTCGGAGTATGGGAGAACGCTATGGAAGTGGATAACTCAATGGAATATCCATCGGCCATGATAACAGGCAACTTTTCACCGGACACTAAGATAGACCCGAACGACTATCCCGACGGCTTCCCATTCCCAGTGACTATTACTCCGAGCGGTCGGTATTACCGTCGAGACTTCGAGGGAATCATGCCTCGCGTCTTGAGGACATTAGCACAGGGTCGAGAGGACACACGAGGCCGGATGAAGACCGTTGAGTATGGGTCTGATGAATACCTATCTTTGGATAGACGCCAGCGTGTCATGAAGGAAAATATGAACTCGTGGTATGGAGTATTGGGGTCGGGTCGAACTGAGAAGACGAAGAGACGACCGTTCAGACTGGCTGACCCCGACATAGGCTCAGACATTACAGAAGTCGCGCGCCTACATAATGACTGGAATAAGAAATACATCAACAATCGAACCTTGAGTTGGAAGGGTCATGATGTTGAGTTTGAAACTCTCTATCAAGATACTGACTCGTGTAAAGTCGCTGTGAAGAACCAGGATGTCTTACCTACTATACTACGCGAGGACTTAGTTTGGTTTGCTGAAACATTGTGTGACGAGTTGAACGAATCGTTCGACGACTTCGTGAAAGAAACTCTCAATGTTGAGAAGAATGAGTTTTTCAGAATCAAACCCGACGCATACTACGCGCGTTATTTCCAATGGGGAGTCAAGAAGCGGTATGCCTATGTCGATTACAAGGGCAACTACGGATATAGGGGAGTTGAGATTCGACGGTCCTCGACACCAAAAATTGTGAAGGACATACAGAAGATAATTTTCGAGGCAATTCTCGCAGGTTCAGATTCTAAGGAGTTGAATAGAATAATCAGACAACAAGTGGACTTCCTCAGAACCGACGCCCCTTCCATAGACTTCGGCAAACCTTCGGGAATGAAGAAGGCCGGAACTCAAGCACACAAGGCTTCGATGTGGTCGAATAAGAATCTCGGAACTGAGTTTGATTTAGGAGACAAGCCCTGCCTGTATCTCGCTAAGTCGGCGGAGCAACCATTACCGGAGAATAGGTGGGTTGCGATTGAATGGGGAGAAGACCCCGAAGACTTTGGTATCGTAGTTGATAGAGAAGGCAGTATCAACAAATACTGCGCCGAGTCTAATTCATTCGAGGCCATATTGGGCGCGCTCGGCACTTCATGGTCGAAGGCATTGAATAGGACTGGCTCAGCGTCCTTTGACGAGTGGTTCGCGTGAATGTCGAAGAATGGGCTTCCTCGCGCGTAGCAACTATGCAACTCGTTAGAACAGTTGTAGGACTGTTGAAACTCATTGTAGCCATCTATGTGGTTGGGTGGGTATTGTGAATTGGAAGAGACACCTATACTATACATTACGCGTGAGATGTGGATTTACACATCACCAAGCCAGGCGAATTATTTTGGATAGATACGGAACGGCTGAGCAATTCAGAAATCTATTCCATCGAGAGGCGAAGAAAGAGGCGGAAGAGTTTGCACCCCTCATAGAATCAATCGTCATCTCGGCCGCATCAGCACCAACACCCGAAGAGGCGAGTAATCGGATTCTCAAACAGGGGTGGCCGACTTATCCAAAGTCAGAACCAATTTTACCATACTCGATAATTTCTCAATCCACTCGGCAGGTAGCCCAGTTGAAGGAGTGGCGTAGTCCTTCGACGGAAGCCAGCAAGTTGTGGTATGGACCAAACAAGATTCTCAAACATGAAATCAAACAGGGCAAACGCGAGTTTGAGGAACGCAACATTGGAACTTATCTTCAAATTAGGAAGGCGACGAAGTCTCATAATTCTCCTTAATAGGGTGGGGAACGCCTGTTTTGGTTATGGGTGGCGCGCGCTATAAGTGTAGTAAGTGTAAGAGAATCGTTCGTTTTTGGGCGGCGCAATCTCGCAAGCCGAAGAAGTGCGCTCGTTGTTGCAGGGAAGAAAGGGAAGAGAAGGGAACGCCATTTCCTACGCATAACCTTAGCCGAGAACTCGGCGGTAAGCGATAATGTCACTGGTGACAAAAATGAGTAGCCACACCAAACGGTATGAGATGAGAACCATGACTTTCCTATATACGCGAGAGCCTATACGAACGCACATCTTATATACTCCTACTCTATCCCACAACTACCGCCGAAGAGAGGCGGACCAACACAAGGACTGAGAAAAATGAGTAAGCGAACACAAAGAGCAATGAGAGAAGCAACCGAAAGGGCAGGCGGGAGAATCGACGAGGCGACCTTCTTAGAAGAGACGCACCGTATCATTCACGCCAATGGTGGAGACACCAGTATGGAGTCATTGAAGAAAAATGCCTTCACACGCTCACGACTAAACGGCGCAGGCGTCGAGAGAGTCACAATCGGAACAGACAAGCAAATATGGCTGAGCGAATTGGCCGAGAAGGCGGCGAAGGGTGAAATGGGCTTTAGTGGCGGTTCAGCAATCGCGGCAATCGAGCCTGCAACCGAAGGCGACTTCGGAGTATTTCACGGCGTAGCACGAAGCGACCCGAACCAGTGGCCGGAGCATCTTCGCCACCTTATCCCCGAAGTCAAGGGCTTCGTTGAATCCCCGCGCGGCGAGTTTAGGCACTTAGGCGCACTAATCCGCCGAAGCCTCGCAGGCGACATGAGCAACTGTCATCTGAATGCCGAAGGGCCGACAGGTTGCGGCAAATCGCTAATGGCTATGGAAATGTTCGCGCATCTCCAACGCCCTGTAATCAGAATCAACATGAGCGACGGTGTGTCCGAAGAGACTCTTCTCGGACGCCTTCACCTTGAGGACGGCAATGTCTCATACCTTGACGGAGTATTGGTCGAGGCTATGGAGAACGGAATCCCAATCATCTGTGACGAAATCAACGCCATGAGAGACAACACGAGCATTGCTATGTTCTCCGCTATGGACTCCGGCTATGTCATTCTCCCCGAAGACAATAACCGCGTCGTCCGCGCCAAAGAGGGCTTCATGGTCATTGGAACAATGAACCCTAACTACGCAGGCACTAACGAGCAGAACGAAGCATTCCGCAACAGGTTCAGCCGAAAGTTAGTCTTCGAGTATTTGCCCGAAGACCTTGAGGTTGAGGTTATCCAAGCGCAGTCCGGCTTCACCAACCACATGGTCGCTACGCAACTGGTCAAGTTTGCGAACGACCTTCGTGAGTTGAAAGAAATGCGAAAGGGCATCACGAGCGACACATCGACTCGTGCTTTGGTGCAGGTTCTCATGGACTTGCGAGACGGGTTCTCAATCACCGAAGCCCTTGACGAAAACTTCGTCGGCAACTACGGCGAGCGCGAGCGCGAGACAGTCCAACTGACTGCGCGAGCGCGCCTATCAGACTACTGAGCGAGGGGAGCAAATACGGGGGGTGGGGGGCAACCCTCGCTTCGTGTGTTGGTATCTATTGACCCCACTCCCCACCCTCGCTCAGACAACACCATTCATAATGGTGGGGCGCGAAGGGCAGGCATGACTTCCGACGCGGATGACAGGATGACCCGATTAGAACACCGAGTAATGCAACTGGAGAGGATGGTTGACACCCTCTTAGAGCGCACCCGACCAATGAGAATTGACACGGACATTAGTCAAGCAATTGACGAGGCTCAACAGATGACATTAACCGACTTCAACCTTTGAAGGCAACCAACATGAAAATTATTCACGGCCCAACTGGGAGTGGAAAAACTACGCGCGCTCTTAGCGAGAGCGAGGCCGAAGGACTTGAGGTTGTCACTGGTGACAATCCGAAGAAAATCTTAGCCGACGCTCGGCATCCATCCTTCTTTGGAAAAGGCCGAGTTGCTTTGCTTGAGGCTGAGCATTATACCCGTTCTGAATGGAACGCCGTTAGAGCCATTCTAAGCGCGTCTCCACCCAAAGTGATAATCGAGGTCGTCAACCTTGAAAGCATCCCATACGCAATACGCAGGGGGGCAAATACGGTGTATCATCCCGCACCCACACAATCGGAATTATTCAACTATCTCAGTGACCTATCAAATGGTGACTTTTCATTTGAGGTCATCCAATCTATCTCGGAGAAATGTTCGTCATACAACATGGCGAGAAATGAACTGCTGAGTTTTGGAGAAGGAGCAAAGACGACGGGAGTCCGTCAACCCGACGCGACTCGTGCTTCCTTGACTGGAACTTTGCATCCGTCTCAAAGTCCTCATCCACTGGGAGTTATGCGGTCGGCACTGTTCAACGGTGAAGACCCCGAACGCGTCTCCGTAGCGAATCATATCCATAGCCAGGCATGGCGAGTTGAAGGCATGGCTGAGGTATCTCAAACACTGGTTGAGACGCTTCGTAGTAATGCGAATTACCGAAAGCCACCGTATTCATATAGACCCAACTCTTATATAGGGCGGTCAAGGTGGTGAGGGTATGAGCGCAGACGCGACCGCCAATCCAATGCAAGAAGAGACGAACCGCCTATCGGCAAAGTTAGGCCAATCCGCCATCAATGGCTTCAAGAATCGAGTAAGGCAACGCCGACTGGCTCATGTTGCGAGAATCCTATCCGGTGAATGGAATAATGGTGGGGCAAAGGCAGTATCAGTCCAACTCAATGACGACGGCATAGCCGCTACTGACGGGGCTAATGTCTTCATTCCACGAGTATGTATTCCCGAAGACGAAGCGGCTAATCTAATCGCTCAAGAAGCAATCCTCGCTCACGAGGCGGCAGGCCACCTTCGCTACACTGACTTTGAGGCATGGAACGACCTTCGCCGAACAGTCAACAACGGCAAAGACGACATACTCATTCACCCTATGGTGAACATCTTAGAAGACGCGAGAATCAACCACTTAGTCGGTCAAGACTTTCATGGGTCGGGCAACAAAATTACATGGCTCAATCACTACTACACTGAGAAGCACGAAGCCGCATGGGCTGAGACTGGCGGAGACGCGCTAAAGGGTGTAATGTGCGGTATCATGACCGAAGTCATCAACGGCACACCTTCATTCATCGAGGACGAAGAAGTCGAGGCAGTCCTTGACGACCTGCGCCCATTGTATGCAAACGCAGTCCGTCAACCATCCACTAAGGCAGTTATCAAGCAGGCTCGCCGAGTTATCAAGAAACTACGCGAGCATTTCCCACTTGAAGAATCAGACGAGACTGACGCAGGCGACGGCGGCGACGCTGACTGCGACAGTGAATCAGACGGAGAAGGCGAAGGCGAAGGCGAAGGCGCAGGCAGTGGCTCAGAATCCCTTGACGAATATTGGAGCATCATGGAAATGCTTGAAGAAGCAGGCATTGACAGACACTCCGCCGGAGACATTGAGAGGGCAATGCGCGAGCAACTAAGGCGAGCGGCGGCGGGTGAAGAAGTAGCCGAAGAAGTATCACCAACTCGCTTTGACGACATGAGCGTCGGTGGCGAAACTGGCGAGGGCGGCGACGCCGGAGACTCCGGTATCGAAGTCGAAGGCGCAGGCAGTGACAACTGTCCGGTCATGACAGGCGGAGAGAAGAAGCACGAAGACGGAGACATGGGAGAGGCATACGACGAGACAATGGTCGGAGACGCCACTAACATGGACTCAGACAACTCAGAAGACGAAGCGGCAGGCTTTGGCGGAGTCGGCACTAACTCCACCACTAAGGCAACCGCCGAAGGCGTGTTTGAGCAAATCATGAGAGCGGCAGTCGAGGCAATCGAAGTCGAGGACACAACCGTCATGACAGACGCTCAAGACTACATCTTCGACGCTGAGGACTCATACGACATTTCTGAAATCCACAGTGGCCTTGACGAAGAAGGCCATGCAATCGAGACAGTCGAGTTTTTCGACGCTCGAATGGACCACAGTGGACCGGACCACATGGACGAAGCAGTCGAACACTACGACCTAACAGTCGAGAAGAATGAAGACTCAATCCAAACCTTAGTCGAAGTCTATCAGCGCAAACTACGCGGCTTAGACACCCGTTGGAACACCCAACTACGCAGGGGCAAACTCGACACAAAGAGGCTCAACAGACACGGCCTATCTCGCAACCTATTCAAGAAGAGAAATGTTCAAGACGACCCAACCGCGAATGTCATCATCTTGGTTGACGCATCCGGTTCAATGGGCGGACACCACGAGGGAGTCAAGGGTTCATCGAGAGCGCACTATGCGGCTGAGGCAGGCGTAGTATTCCACGAGGTATTCCACAGGCTCGGCTTCAATGTCGAAGTAGTTGACTTCTCAAGCGGCTACGGCAAAGGCACTTGCGGCTACACTCAAATTGCAGTCCAAAGGCAGGCAGGCCATCCTCTAACAGACCGCGTTAAGGCGGCTCTAAGGCTACCC
>CEOH01035891.1_pt1 | contig 13910 bp, 16 predicted proteins | sample 530311 | NCBI WGS metagenome assembly CEOH01 (sample SAMEA2619923, study PRJEB7988) | marine metagenome | biome: marine biome (ENVO:00000447); feature: deep chlorophyll maximum layer (ENVO:xxxxxxxx); material: "saline water (ENVO:00002010), including plankton (ENVO:xxxxxxxx)" | depth 60 m
CCTCTTCAGCCATTACTCAGCCGCCTTCTCTTCCACCTTTTTAGGCTTCTTCTCATCTTTAGGGGTAGTCGGGGTCTCTCCGAGAGCCTTCGCGGCAGGCTTCACTTCTGGCTTGTGTGCCTTCTCCCAGCGAGTCATGGGAACTCCATGCTCATCTTCCTTGCTGATGATCTTTCGGCCGAAATGACGAATCTTTGCGGCAGCGACATCCGCCATCGAATGCTTGCCTGGATTCTTCATAATGTCCATATCGGCATTCCTTCTATCAATCTTCTTTTGTTGGGAAGATCGATAGCGAAAATCGCCCATCCACTTATCAAAAGCAACATCAGGATCCGTGAAGCCCTCTCTGTTCATGTATGACTTGAAGTCCGAGGTCCCAATGAAATTCTCTTTCCACTTCTGAGCCATGTCTGGAGGATTCCTCCTTCCAAGCATATCGATCATCGTAAGTGTAGCTTCTTGGGGAGTAGCCCCAGGCCCTACAACATCAAACTGAGATGCGGCCTCTGGTTGAGTGGCCGGTGCGGGTTGACCACCTGGATCCGGTTGAGCACCGGGGACAGGTTGAGCGCCTGGAACTGGCTGAGCACCGGGAGCAGGTTGGGGAGGCGGAGTTGGTTGAACGCCTGGTCCAGGTTGGGGAGCCGGAGCCGGAGCCGGAGTTGGAGTTGGAGCCGGAGTCGGAGTCGGAGTCGGAGGCGTGACAGGCTGCTGAGTCACGGGACTGATCAAGTCGATTCGCTGATTAATGTTTCTACTCAGCTTCGCGGCTTGCCCTGCGTAAGTATCGCCCCGGTCCTTCCGGACTTGATACTCCTTAGATAGGTACTGACCAACTCTCCTCGCACGTTGCTTGATCTTTACATCACGCTCTTGTGTAAGCGCCTTTTCTTTCGACTCTCTCTGAACCCGCTCTTCCCTAGCCTCTGAGATCTGCATGTCCAGTGACGTGCGAGCCTTTTGGTTCGTCGCGGAGAGAGACCTCAACCCTGCATCCATCTGCTTTGTATCGTAGAGATCGATTCCTTTCTCTTTTAGCCTCTCGATATAGGCCGCCTTCTGCGGCGGTGTAAGCCTCGAGAGATGAGCATCAATCAGCGTCAGGGTGGTTGCCCAATCTTTTGGCGCTTTAACAAGGGCTCCGCCAATCGTCGTTGGCACCCCCAGTTGCAGGTAATCATCAGTGAGCCCTGAAATCAGGAGTTTGTTCCCTCCACCCTGCGAGGAATTGTAGAACCTTGACCAGCCTTGCTCTGCAAGCTCCTTGTCGATAACCCCAAGACGGGTCCCAAGAAGGGCCATCTCTTCTCGGTGCTCCGCCATGGCTTTGTCCACAGCCCTGTCGTATATCTGGGCTGCGATTTCACGTTCTTGTCGAGCCAGTTCCAAGAGGTTCGACTGCATGTCCGTAGACCATCGACCCGCCCGGAAAGACGCCTCATCCCTCATCTGCTGTTGTTGGATCAGAAGCTTGATGTAATTGAACTTCAGGCGTTCTTTGTCTGCTGGAGACATCCAGCCCGTGTCTTTGCCTTGATATGCTCGACCGAATCTTCTCAGATAGTCGCGAACTCCGCCCAAGACGGATGCTTTCTGTCTATCAGCAGCCCCAATAGATTGGATAAGCTCTGGACTATACGCTCCGCCAGGACTCGGGACAGCCGATAGAGGCATAGAAGCTTCCGCTTGAGGAGCGGGAGCGGCAACTTCAGCGGGAGCGGGAGCGGGAGCGGCAGCGGTATCGGCTTTGGGAGCGGGAGCGGCCTTGTCAGCTTGGCCGTACTTTTCCCGGAGTTCTTTCTGCTTTGCCTTGCTTAGTGCCTTAAACGCCGCAGATCCTATTGGTGGTTCATCGTCTAGGCCTGGGACATCGTCAGGGAGCCCGTCGCCATCCAGGTCTGACGTAGCTCGAGTAGCAGCGGGTCGCTGGTACTTTTTCCAGAGAGCATGCTCTTGCGGTTCCTGCTCTTTCCACTTCTTGATAATATCTTGAAGCTGTCCAACCTCGCCTGGTTGAGCCGGATCTAGTGATACTTTATACCCAGCATTCGGGCTTCCTTTCGGCAGTGTAAAGGTCACCACCCCAGTCACTCGGTCAATCCTATACTTGACGGTGTTCCAGGGCGGAGCCGCGTCTTTTTCTACGAATGTGAAACTACTGGGTGCGGTGGCCATTGTTCGTCTCCTAGATCGCGGCGAGGCCAGCAGTCGCGCCCTTCAAAGCAAGCTCCCATGTAGCCATCTGCTGCTTCCAATGGGATTCGCCCCCCTGAGCAATCATCTGCATGGCCCGAGCTTTCTGGCTCTCTTTCACCTTTTGGATAGCATCCAGCCCGGCGGCTGTTGTTTGAGCGGTAACATCTGCGGCACCCTCTTGTGCAGCCTTGATCGCAGCAGGGTTCAGCCCTTCAGAGCCCTGAAGAAAAGCCTGGGCGCCAGCTTCCCCGACACCCTGCGCTACTTGTGTTGTCCTCTGGAGGTCTGCTTTGCTGACTGCGGGTCCCTTGCGAAGCTTCTTAAGGATCTTCTGTTGGCGCATCACCTCTAAACGCTGCGCATCGCGCATGTTTCCAGCAGCGGCCCCTTCTCGGAGTTCTGCTGGTGTGTTTTCGCCTGTGAATGGGGACATCAAACCCATATGATCTCCTACGTTGAAGCCAGCTTTCTAAACCAAATAACCTTCATGTTCCTAACGCGGAGCTTGAGGTTCTTATCTCTTTGGTAGGCAACAATTCCTGCCTTGTGCCAACCGGAAGTAAGCTCGGTAGCATAATGCCCCGACCAGACTCTATTCCTATGTGGGCGATGTATCCGGAACTTCTCTGTGTCGGCTGAAGCTCCAGGGCCTGGATCATGGACAGAGTCTGAAATTCGTCGGTAGCCCGTAGGCGCAGTGTTCCCAGCGCGATTCGGGTCTACTCCTCTCCAATCATTAAGGACAAAAGCAAGATCCGTGTACCGAGCATCCGCAAACATGGTCGCATTGGCTCCACCGATCATCCAAGTGAACATGACAAGAGCGTTGTCTGGAAGGTAGAACTCAATTGCAGACCCAGGAATTACCCGGAAGTTGTGGTCAGCCGAACTGGCAGAAAAGAAATTGGAAGCTCGGTAATTGGCATTACCCGTCAGTCCAACCATCTTACCGTTAGCCAGAGTTCCTGGTTGAATATGCTTATGGGTGATCATGTCAGGCCGATCAAAGTTATCGCCCTGCAATTGGCCATTCAGCGCCTCAAAACTACCATATTCACTTCCCGTAGTTTGGCCCTCATACAGCCTCTCCATCAGATTCTCAGAAGAAGACACACCACCGGCCTCCTGCACAGCGGAGGAATCCCAATTTGAATGTTGTGGAGCCAAAATTCCCTCTACGGATATGCGATTGAGGTCTCTTGTGTGAGCGTCTCTACCTTACCATTTAACTCTATGGCGGTAAGAACCCGTTCTCGGATCTTGCCATAGATTTTTGTCGTTTTATCGTTCGTATACAGCCCAGAGCAGGGCTTGAGGGAAGCGTAGATGCGTAGCCTGCTTATACGTTTAATGGAGTCCGAGGCTGTGCTGTTCTCTGGATCCCCAGCATATGTCTTGCTGTGAAGGTCTGAGTACGTGACCAAACTTCGGAACGGCATGTTCTTGTTTACGACCGTCTTCGCCCTAACAAGCTCCCCACTCCCATAAGTACCAGCGCCTGAGGCAACCCAAGAGGAAGCAGTACTTGCTGAGTTGTTTGTGTTTGTATCACCATCAATAAAGCGGAGCGTGGTTGGAAGTGGAACCCAGTGTGGTCCACCACTCGAGTAGTTCATCTCGGCCGCAAGGATAGTGAAGAGAAGATTGTGCGGAGTATCAAGGAGAGTAGAGCCGTTCTTACTATAGAGATCAAGAACGTGAGACTCTCCAAGAACTAAGAGCGCGTTGGAGTCATCCGACTTGAGATCTACATCAGAGTCTAAGTTCAACGTGATGATCTCAACCCAGCCGTTGCTCATTCCGGCTGTTCCAGCGAAAGAAAGTTGGTGCCCAGCAGGGCTGCGATCTCGAGAACTCGCGTCTCCATCCCAAGCAGGATCTTGAGTGTCAGTGAGTTCATTCGTAAAAGGATTGCCGGGAAACCCTGCTCCAATCGAACCGCCGCTTGTCGCCTCGATAAGTCGGGTCCCATCAAGAACCTTCTGCTTCCATTGGGTGGTAACGACTTCTGGTTTGAAGTTGTCCCGATGGAGACCATGTTCGACAATGTTATTTGTCCTCAGGTCATTCAACTCATCTGTTATTGCTTGTCCAATCTCTACAACCCGATTTGTTTCAAGGTCTTCTCCCTCAAGAATGGGGTTCCATTTGATGGTCATCAGGTCATCTCCAGCGCAATCAACTCGCGACTAGCGATAGTGTAGAACGAGTGGGACTGCGAGAACTGCGGATAGTTTGTGTTCGCAATCGGCTGGCGAGCTTCGATTGTAATGACATGGTTACCGGCAGAAACTGGGAGCACCATGTCTGTAACAAAGGGAGCCTGCCATAGGGCATAAGCCTCCCCATGGATATCGTCCGCAGCATCCAGCCCACCAACCGTTGTCTCAGCTACCCGAGTTCCATCAATCGATAAGCAATACTGGAGACCCGGGAAGAAACGATATCGGTCTCTTGTGTTCAGGTTCCCGGAATCGCTCCGCGCAGAACCGGCACCGAATCCGGTAGCCGTTTCCTCTCCGTCTACGTAGTAGCTCTGTTGCCAGGATCCCATGATCCAAAGAAGACCTGTCCGGGTAATGACATCCAGACGCGCAATGGTGGTCCACTTATTGTTGATTGGAACAGCGACTACACCCCCAGCAGTTGCGCTAAATCCCGAACCGCCTGTTCTTGGGAGATTCTGCTCATATGTCCCGGCCCCAGTCATCGTAGTAGCGTGGTGAGCCCCTTTGCAGCGTACTGATCCTACCTCGTAAAACTTATGGAACCGAAAGACTGCATCGTCTTTTACGTGGGTCTGATCCAGTGTTCGGTACTTAAAGTTCGACTCAGACAGGTTTCCATTTACTTCCTGAATGACTTCGCGGAAGTTCTCGTTTACACGATCTACGTCCAGAGGTGAGTCTTTTCCAATGTTGTTCTTGGGATAGATTTCAGACATTATGGAATCCTCGACCCTGCCCCAGTCTTGAGTTCCTCATCGATAGCCAGGCCGATGAACTCAAAGGGTACTTTGCTGATGAGCCGGATTTTGTAGACTTCACAGGAGGGTACACTGACATCCACTCGACGCCAGAGTGGCCTACGCTTTGTCCAGGATGCGTCCGAGCCGAACTTTTCTTCTCCCCAAAAGGGTGGAATGTCTTCAGGAGAGTGGAGTTCTGTTTCAGCTTCGTAGACAGGCTTCCCTTTTCTCCAATCTCGGTAGACTTCTACTTTGATCTTGTCTCGATGGCTTTCGATCAGCGACAGGTAAAATGTCTTCACTGATCTTCGATCCTTGGAGCGGCCCCACTCAACCCAAGCTGTTTCAAGAACGTATTCGCGTTCGATAGGAGTGGATTTCCAGTCGAAACTGTTCTCGCGATCCACAATAAAATACCCATCGTAGACGATTGAATCATCGCCTTTCGATGTCAGTGTCGTAGTAAATCCTGACCCAGAGAAGACCTGACCGCCGCAGAGAACGTATTTCCGGTGGTCTTTCGTTACACAAGCGCAAGAGACATGCTCGTTTACTCGGTGACGCCAACCGTCAGTGTCGTAGATCAGGCATAGGTTGTTTCGGATGTTGCCATCAACAGGAACCCAACACCGATACTCTTGGCTTTCGGGAACAAAAACCCCCACTGCTTGGAGCGCGCGAGGACTGTTAATCCGGGACATGATCCCCTGGATGGGCCCACTGAGAAGCTCCACTCCCTGCGCTGAGTACTTGTAGAACCCTTCCTTACCCAACCACACAACTGATCCGTCAGGGAGGGAAGCCAGGCTTGATGGTGCAACGCACCCAACTACGCTACTGACGGTAGCTGCGCGGAACCCTGTTCCATCTGTGTTGGGCGTGACCAGGAAAGCAGAAGAACTCGTAAATACGAGTAGGCCGCCTTCAACGCTCCAGAGTCCTGTGATTTCTCCAGAGCTTGGGTCAGGAACAATCATCTGAGAACTTAGGAAAGTCCCATACCGGCCCGGAAGAGAGGGAAAGACCGCGCCTGGATTCGATCCAGTGTTTGCGATCCAGAGTCTGCCCATAGAGAAGCGGCAGAGCTTGAACGGCGGAACTGGGATTACATCCGTCTCAGCCGGAACGGAGAGCCACCCATCTGGACTATTGTCGGGGAAATGGGTTGAGATGTTGTCTGGGATAGAAGCGTTGGAGTTGATGCTCGCAAAACCTACGTTCCCTGACAGGAAGTAGAGCTTACCGTCTCCAGCATTATTCAAATCTTTAGTTCGGTAAAGACGACGGGCGACAGTTCCAGTAGGCCCAGGATCCACATTATCCCAAATAACGGCCTTGAGAAGATCATCTCCCGTCCTGTCGTCTTCGTCCTTTTTCTGGCTTGAGATCCGAAGCTCAGCCGACCTGTCCGAAACGGGCGAAAGGTTCCCGAAATGGTCTATCCACTGCGTGGCACAACGATAAGAGCTTGGAAGCATCCGAAACTCCCCGTCTGTCACATGCTGTTCCAGACTCCCTAGTCTTCCTCCACCAAACATTCCGATGGTGGTAGGGCCCAGGTTGGAGTTGTGGTACACATACCCGGCTCGGTTGGGGTTCCCCTCAGCGTCGTCTGTCGGCCCGAGGCCAATAGGTGGGGACGGGATAGAATCATAGCCCAGTGGGAGGACGACCTCTCCATCATAGAAGTAGGCACGCTGGAAACCCTGCGGAACAATGACAACACCCTTGTCGGTGAGTTCGAATTGTGTGGGGAATTGCGGCCCATGTTCAGCTTCTAAAGGGACATCCCAGACAAAATCCTCGCTCGCAATAGTGGTCCACGCACTCCCCTGCATCTTAGCGGAGTCCCCAATAAGGTTCACGAGGACCGACTTAGTAGACTGTCTCCGATTCAATCGAACTTCGTGGATACCAGTCTCGGTATGGACCAGTAGGATTTGCTTGCCTGTAGGCATCCGAGCGTGGAAGACCCCATACTTCTTCCCTTCGACAAACTTGAATGGGAGGTTCTCACGAAGCGCGGTGTCCTCGTAAGAATCCTCGTCATGCCCATCGTAATGAAGGAGCTTGGTAGGGCCCACAACTGAGCGCAGCGTGTTGTTAGCTGTCCTCTCGAAGTTCTTAATTTCACCAGCAGTATCCACAGAAAGGACGATCTTCGTCGATTCTGCTCGTAGACTTACTGGGTCAAGAGGGAACCTCTTTCGAGTATCAGCCATGGTGCCAGTGTCCTATTCAGCATTCTTGGAGAGCTTCTCTTCCAAGACATTGTGGCACTTAGCGATATGCTTCTTCAAAGACTTCTCGTAAGCGTACTTCTTACCGCACACTCCACACTCAAACATCTTCTTGTTTCGCTTGAAGTCTTTCGATAGCCAGTAGTCTGGATCAGTCGCGTCTGTGGCTTCTTCCTCTTCCTTTTCGTAGTCGGAGGTCGCTTCGACAGCGGTCTCGATTGCATCTGCAACCGACTCTTCCTGAACGACTGCCATCGCAGCCGGAACAATCTCACTGGAATCGACACCCTTCTCCTGGAGAATAGCTGTGACACGCTGAGCGATCCTCTCAACCATGCTTTCCAGGTTTTCCTCAGTCAACGCGAGAATGGGCTCCCAGTTGTTAAGCTCACCATTGTTCTGGTTGATGTAGAAGGGGGCCTGCCCAGGGACAAGGAACAACGCCTTCCAGTTGCCGTCTCCAGTCTTCTGGATGGACTGGATCGAGGCGTAATCGAAAGTTCCGTCTGGCTTCTCTTTCCGCCAGAAAACAACAGAAGGATCGGGGGGTGGGTAAAACCTGCGCATTTAGCTCTCCGTATACCGAACCCGGACTTCGCGGAATGGCCGCTGAACCCTGGGCATCTTTTTATGAGGCCGGTTCCTCGGAATCATTCCGTACCTCTTTGTGAGTGTCTTCAACATATCCTGATACCGAGCTTCGGCATCTGCTGCGAGATCCGCAGCACCTTCCATGAGGTGGAGCATGTGAAGGGTCTTGTAGATCAAAGCTTCAACAGCTTCGACGTGTACTCTCGGGGCGTCCTGATCATTGACAAGCCGCTGGGGCTTACGTAGGACGCGGCAATCGATCTCATACCTGGCGTCAGGCATCGGGTGGAAACGGACAGTCTGGTATCCGTGAATTTCCTTCAACCGACGCCGGTAATCCGGCATGATGTCCCCATTGTGGGTGTACTGGATAATTCCGCTTGTCGCACCCGGATCTACCTCAGTGAGTAGGTAGAAGACACCATCATTCATTGGGTGGTTGGGGATGTATCCGATGTTCTCGCTCGAGTGTCTACGAACATAGATCCGAATTCGGAGACCAGATCCCCGATACCGACCTCGGAGCGCGATTGCAGACCCTGTATGGTAGTAGTAATCGTCGAGACCCTGGTCAGCCGTTGGCAGCGTCAAGACCACTGAGTTCGTGGATGTCGGAGAAACCTGCGGAGTTATTGGAGATGGGGAGCTTTCCCACTTCGGCTCAAAAAAGCCTGCGGCAGATTGTTCTTCCGAGTCCCTGTTTCCCCACACATAGGTGATGCAGTAGTCGAAGGTTCCGGGGTTATCAGGACCTTTCCACGCCAAGGACACGTCGTTTTCATCCGTGGTCTCCACAATCGGAGGAACCATGGGCGCGTCAATTTGCTTATGTGGGCCACGAAAAACAGAGGTTGGACGACCTGTCTGTTCTCCCTGGTAGTCGATGTAGTCGTAACGCTCCATGTCATACTGATTTCTGACCTGGATAGCGTAATGGGTGTCATTGTAGATCCTGGCGGACCGTATCTCGACAACGTCAGCCGGGAGTTCGTACTCAGGCGTGAAAATTCGATACGTCAGGACCGGATTCCCTGCGGAGGTATCCCCATGATCCCATGGCTGATCAATGACAATGTAGTGGTCTTCTGGGTCTCCTGAACTATGCTGAATGACTTCTCGAATTCGGCGGCGGTATGTGTTGCCATCCTCTCGAGTGATCTCGATCATTCGGCCGTCCCAGGTGCCGTCGAACTTCCAAGTAGCGGCTGCTCCGCTAGCGACATCAGCATCAGCAACCGAGCGGATGAGGAGCCGGTCGTCAGTGGGAGAACGATAAAGACGATCTGTTGTGGCTGTACCGTTTTTTGTATCAGCCTGCGTAATTACGCGGCATTCCTCTTCAAAAAAGAGAAACGGAGCTTCCAACGCGAGGTGGTTGTAGGCTCGGTTGACCATATTGTCAACCTTGTCCTTGAACTGGGTGGACTGATCCGGAGACCAGTCCACCTGTTCAAGAACTCGGGTGCGGATTTCACCCTTGTTCATTTATCAAACGCCACACTTGATCATACCCGCAAACACAGGGACAGAGTGTCCCGTTGCGGCTGAATCGGCAGCATCGGCTGTGAGCGCATACCCAAAGACCATGTCTCCTTGATCAGTATCGAGGGTATCAGCGACGCCGGCAGCATGCGCGACAAGCGCATCCCCAGCAGCGACATTACCATCGCCCTTGATGTAGGGAGCATAGCCACTCTTTTGGACGAATCCGTAAGAGGAGATAGCGATAGCATGCCCTGCTACGCCTAGAAGGCGCTTTTGGGGCGTGTCTTCGTTGCCTTGGATGGCATGATAGGGGTTACCCCAATCGCCATTGACCTCAACAACATCTCCGATGACTAGGGCCTCGTCCGTAAAGACATAAACCCAAGTCTTCTCGCCACGGTCATTGCCATCAGCAGGCTCAGTATACTCAAAGCCTAGCGGAAGCTTGGCTTCGGTATCAACATCAGTGACGCTGATACCCATTGTACGTGTTGCAGACATTTAAGTCTCCTAAATCGAATGATGATTAATTAGGCGAGGACAGCAGTACCGGTCACAACACCGTTGGCGTTGAGGCGGTCACAATAAAGCTGCATACCAAGAACAATTTCCCATTCCCAAGCGTCCTGTCCAGGAACCTTGGTCGGACCACGAACGGCAAAGTCACCCTTCGTCTCCATGCTGGCGTTCTCGCCAAGCGTGTACATGTGCCAAGTATCAGACTTCAGCATGTAGATGAGACCCTGAGAGGTTCCATCTGCGCGCGGAGAGTATGCTGACTCAGAACCCGTACCAGTGTTCGTGGTACCGAACGCAGTCAGTGACGTGTCCAAAGAAGGCTCAACGTAGAACTCAGCCTCTTGGAACATCAGACCCTGGCGAACCGGACGGCCCTTCTCGCCCTGGAAGGACGTGGCGTACCGAACCTGCTCATCGAGATCATCGTAGTAGTTGTTGTACGAGACGATATCGCCAAGCATGGTATCAACAGGACCGCCAGCCTTACCCTGGAGAGAAGCCTCCCAGTAACACTCACGCATCATTCGACGACCAAGACCGTTCGTCACGAAGGCCGAACCATCAAGAGTACGGTACTGGTTCTGCCAATCAGAAACAGCAGACTTGTCGATGTTGAACACCGTACCGGTCTGGCTACCGTAACCATTGTAAGCAAAAACACCAGTCTCAGTAAGGCTGCTGCCTGTACTGTAAGAGGTATCTCCGTTCAACGTCACGAATCCCTGGACGTTGTCCGAGGAGCCATTTCCGTTCACGAACTGGTTCACGATCATCTCGTGGAACTCCATCATGGCCGCCTCAGGGTAAACCTTGAGAAGACGTGCGATGGCGGTCTCACCAGAGGCCTCAGCCAGATCCTTACCCGGAATGATGTAGGAATAGATCATTCGTGGGCAGTACAGGCGACCCTTCTGACCGATGGTCCGGCGGGATGAGGAGTAAACCTCAGAACCGGTCTCGATTCGGGTGACCGCACCGGGACCGTTCGTCACGATGGGGAACTCCAGGTATGGAGCACCAGTGTGTGCCTTATCGACATTACCGCGAAGAACGATCTTATCGAGGACAGGGTGATACTGGAAGAACTGCTCGGTCCACTTGGGAACAAGCTTCTGTGTTGCAAAGTTTAGTACGTCAGCACTTGTCGGCATGACAATCTCCTATAGAACTATTTAAGATCAGAGCGCTTCCGCCAATTCATAGCTGCTGTTGCAGCAGCCATGCGAGCGTCGGTCGCGTTCGTTCCGAAATCAGTGTATGCCCGAGAAACGGCTGGGTTGTTCGCTGATTCTGCGCCCGCTGTGATCTTTGCGCTCGGACGGGGCTTCCTTGTCTTCGCTGTTCCATGCTTCATAATGGCATGTTCAGCAGCGATAGACTGAGGAGTCCCCTTTGAACGGAGATCGTTAGCGAGTTTCAAGGCTTCCTCAGGGTGGAATAGGAGCTTGACAGCAATCTCCGGTTCCCACTCTTGATCCAACAAAGCGTCAAGTTGCTTTGCATGATCTTCGTTATCGAAGATCTCCTTGTGCTCTTGGTAGAACTTCTCCGCGTAGTCAGCAGCCTGCACGTCGATATCTTCTTCTACCAGACGACGGAAATCCTCAAAATCAGCCTGAGTCCGGGCGAGATCGGCTGCTGCCTTCTCATATTTCCCAGTCAGGTCTGAAATTCTTGGATCTTCTCCACCATCCATAAGCTGCTTCAAAAGATCTCGTTCGGAAACGAGATCGTCCCGCTGCTTTTCCCACTCATCCCTCTCAGCGGTCCACTTTTCCCGATCTGCATCGAATGTCTTTTTGGCATCCGACAGAGACTGGAACTTCTTCGTGTACCCACTTTCAAGGTTCTTATGTAGGAACCGTACCGGTTCTTGAAGCTCAGGAGGCAAGCTATCGATGTTTCCATCCCAGCTTGCCGGATCATAGGCAGAAGTTTCTGCCTTCTTCTCTGGGGTTTCCTCAAATACAGTATCAGCCGAATCCGCAGTCGCTTCAACGGCTCCACTGGTTTCCGTCTCTGACCCGGACGGTTCGGGAGACTCCGCCGATGCTACTTCTGCTGACTCTGCGGCAACATCCGTAGGTTCGGGGCTGGTCTGAACATCACTCATGCAAGCTCCTGCTCCGCTTGTTCTTTATTCTTCTTGTCCTTGTCCAAGGCAAAGCGAACAGCATCGATGCGCATATCGCGCATTCCACCGTCTTCGCCGCTCCTCGGCTCAATACCCGGATCGCCTTCTGCGAATTCCTCTTCTTCGCCCATTTCCATGGGACCGGCTTCCTGGTCTTCTTCCATGGGGACCTCTTCCATTTCTTCTGGAAGACCCTCTTCGGCCATGGCCTCTTCGCCTTCTACACCTGCTTCTTCAGAAGGGTAGACGCGGAGACCAGACTCATCCAGCATGCTCAAAATCTCAGCGCCTGTCTTTTGCTCTGAAATTGCTTGCTCGATAATATCGGCAGCCTTTTGGCTGTCTGCGCTACCCATGTACTCTTCAATTGTTCCAGGCATTACACGCTCTCCGTTTGGAAGTCTTGAGCCATTCTAAGATTCTTTAGTCTATTTTGGGTGGCTTGGCGACGTTGCGCAGCCAAGTCAATATTGGAAGCAACAACAGGATCCTCAGCCTCTGGAACCATCTCAGCACTGGCCTCAGCAACTGAACCTGATTCAGTGATTCCAGGTTGCCCTTCTGTTGCTGGAACAACATCAAAAGAACTTTCATTTACAAGTGAGATGATGTCTTCCAAAGGAAGCTCTTGGAGTTCACTCTCAGTGTAACGACGTTCTTCAGCCATTTGATCCCCTAATTTTTTACCTATTTCGGTGTTGCGGTGTCAAGGACGATTTTCTTTTCCGCTTTACCCTTAGCCAAATCCATTCTTCGGGTATCATCCCGCTGAGCTTTTTTGAGTTGGTTCAAGGTGAGACCCTGTTTCTTCAAAGAATCGTGCATTTGATTCTTGATCCTCTGATTGAACTTTCGGTCATTAGCATCGCCCTTGCTCATCTCAACAACATTCGGGTGAGCCTTCATCCAATCACGCTTTTGTTGGTTCGTCTCCCAACGGGTGCCCAGTTGCTTGCTCTCTTCTGCATTTGAAAAGACGATCCCGACAGTTCGAGTCGGGTAAATCACGACCTCGCAGGGGCCGCCGCATTCAAAGCAAACCTTGTACTGCTCTACAGACCTAGGGACATCAGGTAGGTCGCCACATGTATCGCACTTCTGGTGGTACCAAGGCATTATTCTTTTTCTTCCTTTTCTGGCTTCTCTTCCGACTTCTCAGAACCTTCGAAAGAAATTTTGGGGCCTTCGCTCCCATACTTCTCAAGGAGAGAGCCGCCAGCCTTACTGCCATTGCCCTTCTTGGCTTTTGCGACCTTCATAATCGTCATAATCACAGCGGGATTCATTCTATCTCCTATGTGTACTTGGAGAGGATACTGGGTTGGTCCCAAACAGCCATCATGGCCTTTCGCTTGTCTGCACGAGCTTTCGCATCCGACAAAGCACGCTCGTGCTCATGCTTAGCTTCTTGCATCGACTTTTCGTGTTGCCTCTGCTTCTCATACGGGTCAGCAAGAAGGGAGGCTTTCTCCCCCTCTGCTTGTCGGGTTCCTTGTATGGCCGCTTTAGTAGCTTCTTCGATGTCGCTCTTGCCCATTATCGGCCCACCGTAGATTCTTCTTCTGGTGAAACCTCGAGACTTTCTGCCTCTCGCGAATCGATTGCACGGTCCAACCGGTTCAACAGGACCGCATAAGCATCCGCCTGGGATCCAGAAGGTTCAGTAGCCATTGCAGAAACCAGTCGGCCTCTAGCATCCTTCAACTCCTGTTGTGACATCTGCTCAAGCTGAAGTTCCGGACGATCCCGAGTCATGTGCTGCTCTCTTGCGCCC
>CEOH01021057.1_pt1 | contig 13903 bp, 9 predicted proteins | sample 530311 | NCBI WGS metagenome assembly CEOH01 (sample SAMEA2619923, study PRJEB7988) | marine metagenome | biome: marine biome (ENVO:00000447); feature: deep chlorophyll maximum layer (ENVO:xxxxxxxx); material: "saline water (ENVO:00002010), including plankton (ENVO:xxxxxxxx)" | depth 60 m
GTATTGTAGGTTTATTATTACAGCAAACTACAAGCATAAGATTATCCCGGCTGTGCAATCTAGATGTCAGTCGCTAACTATCAAACCTGTTTTAGACTTAGCAGTTAAAAGATGTTATAGTATATTACAACAGGAGAGTGTAACAGTTCCGGAAGAGCAAAAGAAGAAGTTTGTACAGTTGGTTAAAAAGAGCTTCCCGGATCTTAGAAAAACAATCAACGAGCTTCAAAAGAACGTTATTGATTCAGAGCTTTGCATTACTAGTATTAATACTGATAACGAATTATTGGAAACAATTTACAAAAAAATAGCTAGTAAGAAATGCTTAGATGCTAGAAGATATCTAATTGAGAATGAAGATAGGTTTCAAGGTGATTACGATACGTTGCTTTGTAACTATCTAGATTTTATCTACAATGCGAATGTACAAGATATCAAAAAGAAAGAGATGATTGCTATTATTGCAGATCATCTCTATAAGAGTGCGTTTGTTGTTGATAAAGAAATCAACGCATTTGCATGCTTAGTAAATTTAGAAAATGCTTTAGACTAACCTTAGGCTACCTCTGCGCCTAACCCTTCATCATCTTTATAACGAGTTTCATACTGGGCACTGAAACCATCCCTCGTACCCTCAATTTCTACGTCTTCTACATTCTTAAGACTGTCAGTAATAGTATCAATTAAATCTTGTATAAATTCTTCTTCGGGAACCTCTAGAGCCATCCCTAACTTCTTAAGGTCGTTAGCAATAGTTTTAGCTGAATTATTGATATAGGATTTATATTTGGCTTCTTGACCTGATCTACGACCTGCCGCGGCTTCCTCTTTTCCGCCTTTAGTCCACTCAGCCCCCTTTTTAGCCAACCCTCCTTTAGAAGCGTCTACCCCTAAAGCCTGGCCTCCGAGCTCAGCAGTTTTACTTAAAACATCACCAGCCAATTCTTTGGCTGCTCCTTTTATTCGTTTACCGGCGCCCTTAAAGGCACCTACTGCTTGATCTTTTCTAGCCTTTAACCTGTCTAAAAACCCTTCTTCAATGCTTTGATACGCCTCTGCTAATAGCTGTTGGTCTCTTTTGTTCATTTATCTTTTACCTAGTTTTATTGCCCTATAGGTGGCGGTATCACAGCCGCAGAACTACTTGTGTCGTAATAATGATCCTCTGTGGGGCAAGGACAGGGAATCTCCACATTTTGGGTTGGAAGAGATCTTTCCGTTGGAGTTAAATCATGAGGTTCTGTACCTCCGCGGTCCGATCTATTAGCAAGGTTCTCTTCATCTTCTGGCAGCTCTTCAGGTTTAATATTAACCTTGTCCGCTCTTCTCATCGCATCAGGAATTGGAAGAAGATTAGGATAATACTGAACAGCCTGGCCTAGTTCACCAGGAATCGAACAATAATGAGAATATCTTCCACCACCTGTATCTAATGCTATATCAAGTATTACATCAATTGAAGCTGTTGCGGGGTTAGCTGGATAGCGCGCGGGGTCTGTATCTTTAATTCCAACAATTCGAATATGGAGACCTGAATCAATCATTTGGTTAATTAGATCTTGAGTATTAGTGCCAAGTTCTTTGAAACCATCTGAGCCTTTAAAATTGTCGTTAAACTTAAAAACGTCACCTACGAGGAATCCACCCCGCTCGTATCTCCGCATATAAGACTCATGTAACTTAACAAACTTTTTACCTGCCATAATATTATTTATACAACCCTGCAGATAATCACACAGATATGCAAGTTTAATCTCTAAGAAATTCTGCGATTGTATGGAAAGCATCAAATAGCTCTATATCATCTTCTATAGCAGGTCCTAAATCTTCCTCAATTTCAAAAGAGTGTGTGGTATATACCGACCTTTGACTTACCCACCGTTCATCCTTAATATATACCCGCTCATACGAAGGGTCTGGAAGATTTAATCTTGAATACAGCTCTTTTTTAAGAGCACTTACTAGTTCTTTAGGTTCTATTTCCACTTCAATAGCAGTTTTACCTTTGACATGCATACTTTAATTATATTGTAGTTCCTTAAACTCGATTTACCACTGGTGTATTAAATATTATAAATGGGTGCTATTAAATTATCTAAACTTTCTGTAGATACAGCGGATAACGCTGCTTTAAAGGGTGGGTACCTATATAAGGATTTGTTTTTAGGGCAGGATATGAACCGTGTTACATACAATAGTCAGTTTGATGCTGCAAACGAAATTAAAGATGTACAGGGAATGTACGATTTAATGTCTATAGAAAATAGTATTAAAAATATATTTGGTACGATTCCTGGGCAAAAAATACTCAGCCCCACTTTTGGAATAGATCTGAGGGAGTTTATTTTTGAGCCAGTTACACGATTTAATGGGCGTATAATTCAGGGAGAGATTGCATCTGCAATTGCTCAGCAAGAGCCTAGAGTTCAAAGAGTCCGTTCAGCGGTTACCGCCCATGAAGATATTCAAGAGTATTCCATAACAACCACATATGATGTTCGCTCATTAGATACATATGGCATTTCTTTAAAGTCAGTACTAAATAGTAGCGGACATTTTTTTCCTTAAGCATGCCTACACCTACTAACACATCAAACGATTTTTTAGACTATAATCTTCCGCAAAACGCTTATGCTGCATTTGATGCTATAAGCTTAAAAAGTTATATTGTCGATAGATTAAACAAAAATGAAAAATTTACAGATCAAAATTTTGACGCAAGTAACTTAGCAGCTATTATCGATATTATAGCTTATTCGTACCATGTGCTCCTCTTCTACTTAAACAATACAGCTACAGAGGTGAATTTTGATCAGGCTAGTTTATATGAAAATATGAACAGAATTGTAAAGCTCATAGGTTATAAACCCGCAGGTAAGCAGACCTCTCTTGTTCCTATTGAATGTACTGGCTCGGTAAATTTACCAATTAACAATTATACTATACGTAAGTATTCTTACTTTTTAGTAGATAATATACAGTATACGTTTTTAAATGATGTTTCTTTTAGTAAGACAGTAGCAGGGTCTGAAAATATTACTTCTATTAACGATAGTGTAGTCCTATACCAAGGATCGGTAGCAGAATATCCAAGTTACACCGCGCAAGGAGAAATTTTTGAAGTGTTACCCATTGTAGTAGACAATATTGTAAATTCAGATGATGCTAAATTTATAGCTGATAATACAATAAGTGTTAATGTATTGGAAACGGACTCAGGGTTATATCATGAGTATAGAGAAGTTGATAATTTATTTCTTTCAACATCTAACGAAAGAGTATTTGAAAAAAGATTAAATGAAAATGGTCATTATGAAATTAAATTCGGTGACGGCATTTTTGGAAAGCGGCTCGGTGAGGGAGATACAGTAGCAGTGAGTTACATATTGTCAGATAATAAAAGAGGTGTTATAAATAAAAACGCTTTAGCTGGTAAAAAACTATTTGTGTACGAGTCTTCGAGACAGAGGGCAATATTTAACGATACATACCTAAATAAAGATCAAACTACTTTTATTACTGCTAACAATAGCTCAGAATTAACTTTTAATAACCCGTTAGATTCTTCTTCTCTTACTGACGAGGAGACAGTACAACAAATAAGGGAAAATGCTCCTAAAGTATTTTCATCACAACTTAGGTTAGTAACAGAAAGTGATTATGAGGCACTTATACATAAGAACTTATCTCATGTGGTAGGTAGTGCAAAGGTTGTAGGTAATGACACGTATATGAATGAGTATATACAATATTTTTATAATATTGGCGTAAATCCTAACAAAGTAAATCGTGTACTAATTAATCAAGTAAATTTTGCTAGCTCGTGTGACTTTAACAATATTAACATTTTTGTAGCACCAAAATTCGTAATTAATGAAGATCGATCTTATCCGCCATATGTAAGTAACTCATTTAAAAATCTTATACTAGAATTGACAGAAGATAAAAAAATGATATCTAATGAAGTGGTCCCAAGAGATCCTGTTTACATGGCTTACGGGCTCGGTGTAAACAGTAATACTGATCGAGGCCTAAAATTATCTATACTAGATAACACACAGCTATGTATTGTACGTAAAAATACAAACAAGATAAACAAAAATACAATAAAGGCTCAGGTAGTTGATATTATAAGAACATTTTTTGACCCTAATAACAACGAATTAGGTCAAAATATAAGTTTAACTAACTTAACAAATACTATTTTATCGATTGAGGGTGTTGAAAGGATATACACACACAATACAACCGACAATACATCTTATGATGGTATTTCCTTTTTATCATTTAATCCCCTATACCCGGACAGCGATATGCAAATAGTAACCCAGGACGATACACTTCCATTTTTTAAATTTCCATATTTGTATGCTCCGTTGTCTATCTCAAACCGAATAGCTATAAAAGATGAATAATATAGTCACAGACTATGTCACTTTTGACGTTCTAGATTATAAAAATGAATCCCCTATAACTAATCGCGGGGATATTCTTTCTACTTATAATCTTCCTATCACCCCGCTCTTATTTAAAGCAAAAATTCCTCGATCATCAGACGTAGAGGCTGTTGGGTTAGATTTAAGTAAAGTTCAATTTGATTTCGGAGACGGTACAATTGCCAACGGAGCGTCTGCTTCACACATATACCAATATCCTGGGCAATATACCGTAAAAATGGTATTAAGAGATATTCATAACAATGCAGTACTGGGCTCTTTGAGCGGTGGGATTAAAGTATTAGATTATATTGAAGATTCGTTTGATATAAAATTTGATGACCCTACTACCGGTGCTGACGGGGGTGGATATGACGGGGTAGGTCATCTTAGTAATTTAAATTTATCTGCTGGTGAGTTTTCCGACCCGTTAAGTGCTACCTCACAGGTACCTTTTTATCTAAACATTGAAGATATATATTTTAGCCTATCAGGTGACAAATATGATAATTATTTTAATTTAGAAAAAAATAAATTTAATCACTTTAAAACTTACTCTTCATTTTATACAAAAAATACCTTATCTAATCTTTCTGCAGTTGAATATAATGAAATTAAAACAATAAGTTTGACCGGTGAATTTATATACGTAAAACTTTCTAGCTATGGGACAGATCTAAGCGCCGTTAAAATAGTAACGTCTAATCGAAATGATGATTCTTCAATCATAGCAGGTACCTCTGGACAAAATATTGTATATTTTAAAACAGAAGAGCAGAGTAACCCTATATATCTTTCCTTTTTTAAAAATCCTGATGTTATTCATTCTACAAGTGTTAAAAAGACTAACAATACAGATTACCCCACTAATTTTAACATAACCCTTTCTACTTTTGTTGGCTCAACGTCAGCTCAAACGCTTAGCAATATACAAATTACTAGTAATGGGTTAGGTGGTGATAAAGATGAATTTAATTCTTTTCCTATTAATTCTGTACAATTTAAGGGGGTAGGTATACCTCTTGTTTTAAATCCTAAAAACACAAACAATTATACAGTAAAGGCTTTGTCAGCTAGCTATCCGTTCTTTAAAGTTCTTTCTGGTAGTGATACCTTTACGCACCCGCTCTGTGTTGTCGCGGATCACAATTACACTATTACTAGCATTAATCAACCTGTATCAACATTCAATACTGATTTTGCTGGTCGCTTCCTACTAACCTTTAATGATAATGTATCATCAACTGCTACTGTTATAAGATTGAGCGCAAGTAATGACTATGCATTTGCTTCTACAATAACTAATTTAACCGGTTCAACGCCACCCTTAACTTGCTTCCCTAAAGACTTCTATGCAATGAGTAAGCACAACGAGGATTTTGGCTTCGAAGAAATGTATGACGATTTGCGTTTTCAAGAAGCACTATCAGATAAAGACGAGTTTTTTACAGATTTGTTAGGTACTATAGTCGGCAATGTCAGTAGTAGTCACAACACTCTAGGAAAGAAAATTTGGGAAAAATGTTTTAATTTTGTACCGAATAATAATGATATAGATGACTGTAGCATTGATAGTTTAATTAATTTAGCTAATATGGTAGATGCTGATGCTTTGGTATTTGATGGATCTAATAATTTAACTCCTCCAGAAATTGAAAGAGTTATTAGCATTTTAAGTGCAAACTACAATAGGCTTAGAGGTACAGAAAATACATTTAGTGAAAATTTTGCTAATATGGGGCAAATCACAAAAGACACATATGGAAAAAATTTAAGTAGCGACAAGTTAGACACATACACTTATGTTGTTACTGCGGGGACAGATATAGTAGCATACGAAAAATTTAGCGGTCTATATACAAAATTAAATACATATCAACCTTTATGCAGTGTTGAGTTACGCGATGGCTCGACTAACCAATATGCTTTTAGTGGTATAGGATCTGAAAGCCCGCAAGGATCTGCATGGGGGTGGCCACTTACCTTGCCTGTAATTTACGATATAGGGACTGTAAACGACAATTATAATTTTTACCCATATAGCAGCGTGTATGAGGGTACAATAGTAGGTGGGATAATTGACTTTACTAACCCCTTGACAACTCTGAGCTTTAATGAGCCATTGAGTACTATGAGAGGGAATGAAAAAATTGACGATATAATGATTAGGAATACGCTATATAGTAGTCTATCATTATTTCCAGCTTAAATATACTTAATGGGTAACATTATTAAAGGATATCCTCAAGTAAGTCGCTCTATAACAAATCCTAATGTTAATAGAGACGATGCACTAGATAAATTTAAACCTTTCTCATTTTTAAATTTTATTAAAAATGTTGAAGAGTCTTTTGCACCAGACACGTTACAGGATTTTTACACAACTTACGTAAATAGATGGAGTAAAATATCTACCAACAAAACTGCTTCTAACAATGAATTAATTATCGAGAGATATAAGGATTTTTTGAAGGATATTGCGTTAAATTTTTCTACCAATGCCGAAAAGAAATTTTTAACGCAAATTGATTTTAATGATAAAGATGATCAAAGAATTATAATATCATATTATAGTAAAAAAATAAGAGATATAATAACATATTATAACAAGAAAAGAAATTCGTTACATTTTTCTACTGTAAAGAGCAAAGTAAAAGGAACTAATATTAATCTACAGCAAACTGCACGTGAATTAATATTAGACTTTTTAGAAAATACAAATACAGGAAATATTGACTATAATATAGAGGCAATAAAAAATAATCTATCGGTTTCTTTAACTGAATATTTTGATAATTACTCTCAATACTTTAACCAAGCTCCTAGTAAAAATTATTACGGCAGGAATCAAAAAGGGTATGATAACGCTAGCGATATATTTGTAACTCCTGATATTAATTTAATACAGCGAACATATGGCGCTGTAAGTAATGAGCTCACTGCGTTAAAGGAAGGTAATCAACTATTTGAAACTAAGCGCAAGCAAACTGAGAAGTACTCAGGAGCAGATTATTACTATCTGAGAACCGATTCTGCGGGTACTCCTACTGTTGGTATATTATTTGAAGCCGAAGCGCCATATAGAAATTTATTAGATCAGAATTTTCCTACTACAGCCTCTGTTTTCTCCGACGATATAATAAGTGAAAGAGACTTAGGATTTTTTAGACCTACCAATACTAGTATAGTATCTATACAAGGACAAAGGCTAGAATATTTCGAAAAAGAATCATATAAACCAAACCAATTTTACATATTTCCGGATCCGAATTTATTTACTAATAATCATGATATTTTCGCTTTTGTTGTAGATACCTCTTTATCTCAAAATAACGAAAGTAAAGGAATAGCAGCTAATCAACCTAATACAGATAAAAACAGCACTTCTGTCATTGGATATAATTCTGAAATTTTACAAGAAAGAAATATTAATACAGACTTATCATTTTTATATGATCAAGGATATATAAGTGATAGCAAGAAGGACTTATTTGGAAACATATTTGGAATAATAAAGGATAACAATTACTATAAAGAGGAATTTATTAATGAAACACCGAAAACCATAAAAAGTCTTATATTTAATGGGTATCAATTTTTTGATGATCTATACGGTGATGGTTATAATTTCAATTATAGTGTAACAGATTCGACAACATTTCCAGAGACTTTAAGATCGGGAATATCTTCCTTTACGAATGGAATGACTGGTAAGGGTGAAGGTACGATAAATTCTGACACGCCTGCTAATTGGGCTACATTTCCAGCATCTGCATATAATATTTTCTTTAGATATTTTAATCCTTATCAGGAATTATTAGCGCCGTCAAATTTTAAGAAGGTAGATTACGATATTAAGAGAACTATTACAGCTGATGTTAAAGAAGGAGCTTATTTTAAATATACAAATTCTAGCGACTTAGCAAGTACGGTAAGATCAGGATTATGCTCATTTACCACCTCATTTGAAGATGGAGCCGGGACTTATTACTTTACAGAGCTTATTGAAGGTGGGGTAGCGCAGTATAATGGTCTTCCTTCAGGGGATGGAAATAAATCAACCATAGTGCGCGCTCTATGTGATGCTGACTACCCGACAATATCTGGTAATATGACCCTAAATGTAAGAGCATCCGGTGGGCCTGACTCTAATAATGGAGTTCAAAATATGGACGGGGGTCTATTTACAGATGATATAATTTATAACTATGGTTCTGATGTAGAAGATTTTACCTATATTGATACTGTATACCTACCCACGGAAACCTTATCTGTATCCCCAGAAAAGGAAAGCTACTTTAGCAAAAATGACCATCTCGGAAAAATATATCTTAAAAATATTTCTATTGCACCGTCGTTATCACCAGTTAAGGAGCTAACACAAGCTTTACCATATCTTTCTACCAAATACAACACTACAATTTGTAATGAGCTTTGTACTAAAGTTACAAACTTTGATATTTACAATGGTGATACTCTCTTTATAGAAACAAGCTCTAACTTGGTTATAGAAAAAACTGTATACGATGATGGGGTATTTGTGAATCCAAACACAGCTGCTATTTCTTTATCACATAGCTCTGATAACTTTAATAAATTGAGTAATAGGGTTACTGTAAATAACGAAGTATTTTATTGCAGGCTAGTGTATTCACAAATAGAAAATCTCTGTTCTTTTAGAGTATATCCCGAAATTAGAAAATATAACGACAAAGATAAAATAAATGAAAGAATATTTCCAACCACTATAAATCCGGTAGTATCATCTACTGCGTACTTTAATAACACCTCATCTAATGTAACATACCTGGAAAGCAGTAAGCCATTCTTAACTTATAGCAGTGCTAATCAGCTATTTAACTTAGGTTTCTTATTAAAGGATCAAAATAAAACTCCTGTTATATATAACTACCTATTTGAGTATACTGATCAAGTAAACTTTTTAAGTACGGATTACTATGAAACCACTGACAATAATTTTACTAATCTTTATGTTAACAATACCGGTGACCTAGACCTGGAATCATTATCATTTTCTTTATGTGGTAATAACCCTCTTAGCGCCGGTGCAGTCTCCTTAGTACTATGAACACTTATACTTTTAGCGTATCAACCACACTGCCCACTGTAGAGCATACTTATAGCACTATAGATCTATTTGACCAGACAAACTTTATTATTGATTTATCTGATGTATATTGTGATGTTTTTCCAAATTATATTGCATTCAATTGGGGTGACGGATCGTCAGTTGAAGAGCCAGAATTAAGTATATACAAAAATTATAGAACTGATTCTATTTACTCTGAAATTCTTAAAGGGCCCTCTCCTCTATTTTTAAATAAAAATTATAGCCATATTTATTACCCATCCAATATTGCACTAAACAAATCAGTAACATTGCGAATAAACATAGAGTATGTTACCGGAGCTGTTACTAAATTAACTGTACCTGTAAATATAAGAACAGCTGGATATCATGAAAGTGTAGAAGATATGGAGGTTGTAGGTCTAGACCTGTTAGATAATGACATAAACAGTTCGCGATATACTCTTTTAACTAAAAAAGACAACTACCTTCTTCAAGTAGATAATACGGGGCAGAAAAATGCTCAATATCCTGATAAGATATCTTGGGATCCTAAATTTTGGGATAAAGGACTATTACCGGGTGGAAAGCATTGGGAATTTCCTGGGAAATTGCCCTTCGGTCTTAAATTTAAGATACGGTTACCATGGCAGGGTTGGAATCCTGGCCCTGGAAATGATCCATTCTTACTCCCCCCGGAGATAAAGACTCCACCTAGCCCGAAGATATACGATCCGGATGCCCCGGGAGGCTGGGGACTACCTGGACCTGGTGGTATTGGGATAAGGCTGCAACCGGTACCAGAAGAGGATGTACGACTTGGTGGGAAGAACTGCGAAGAAAAAATTGTGTTTCCTAGGGCGTGGAAAAAGAAATTAAGAAGAAATGGGCCAAATAACCGTCGCGGTGAGGTTAATCTCAGGCCCCGTGGTAAGTGGCCAGGAATTGTTCCGGGGCCTCCAACCGGGGACTGGGAAACCGCTTCTGAAGCTGAGAAGCTTATGACTTTCCCACCTTTCTATCTATATCTTTGGATCCTCTGGCGCAAGGGTGAACTTAACTACTTTCAATTACAGCAGTGGGAGCGTTGCGTATATGGTGCGGAAGGTATAAATTCAGGTGAGTATCTATTTGAAGAAGGATTGCGACCGAATCTTGCCGATCCGGGCGACTTCTTCGATGACTAAGTTATAAACCTTTGAAGTGGGCATAAATATATTCAATGGGATCATTAGTAAAGTCTAGTTTAAGCGGGTTAAGTTCAAAACCTGCGGATATTAGCCCTAAGGGGCTAGCTTTAAAACAATTTTCTCGTACATTCAACGGCGGTGGTAATTTAAATTTTGTACACGCGCTATGCGGCGCGCAGGATTTTAAAAATTTAAATTATACTAATTTTTACCTATCTAACAATATTTTATTAGATAATGTTGTTACCTATACAGGTGATACTAAGCCTGGAAAAACTACTATATTACCAGAGAAGTTTTTAACGACTTTAAATTTTTGTAATTCCGGAAGCAATTATTTAAAATTTCAAAAAGCTTCTAAGGCACCATTTATTCAAACTAATGACACATATAATGCTAAATTTTACGGGTCACCTACATTTACTAATAGTATAAATGAAGCTGATAATTTCGAAATTACTATAGTAGATGAATTTACATGTAGAGTAGCATATCTAGTAAATAATTACCGGTATTACTTAGTAGTATCTGATGATCCACCTGAACAACATAGTTTAAATGCAAATACAAAATATGTGCTATTTGTCGGTGAAAATAAATTACCTTTAGCCGGAACAAATCTTCAATACAACTTTACAACTTATTCAGACGCAAGTTATATAAATCTATATACCACCAAGGATAATGAAAGATATATTTTAGAAAGCTCTGGGCCTCATCTTATAGCAAATAAAATATCAGGTGAATCATCTCGTGCAAATGAGTTTTTTATAACTGCAAGAAGTATTAAGCTTAATCAGCAAACTAATATTACTGTTACTAGTCCATACAATACTTCATTTGTAACATATAAAACAGAAAATAATGAAATTGATAATTTAAAAAGTGACTTTAATTTAACATCAAACTACCTTCTGTACAGCTCTAGCAACAATGATTTTCAAAAATTTAATCTATACAATTTAAAAAATATAGCTAATAATCAAGATGGATTTACATCTTCCAATAATTTGCTATCAACTTCATCCACATCTATTTTTGCGAAAAATTTAAGAAATTACACTTCAATTTTTTCTGACATAGATAGTGAAAAAAATGAAGTTTTAGCTTTAAATTATGTGTACAATAATTTTGATGTAAGTATATCTCCAGGCACTACTTTTTTCACAACACCCTCTTCACTAAGCCCATTCAAATCAATAAACATAAATGACACAAAATTTGTTGAATGTGGCGCATTTCCTTTCATGCAACCTTACTTATCTGATAGAGTGTATAGGATAGATGATGAAAGTATATACAGTGAAAATGCTACTTACTTATGTACGTGGTTATCCGGTGCACCTGGTACAAGAGGAAAGTGGGTTGATAGATATTACTACCCTAATTACGTAACAAAAGAGGCTGCATTAAATGCAAAGGGTACATACAACCCTACATATGAAACATATATCGAAAATCTATTAAAAACTAATTCTGATTTAAAAGATTCTGTTGTAGAGAAGCATTTTTTCGATAAAAAGAGTGACATGTTATTTGAAAAAAACAAACGGTATCGGTATGAAAGGATTTCAATAGAAGATTTTACAAGATCGATTCCTGCTAATGTTGTCGGGTCAAATTTAACCAACTATTTTAAGGCTATTAATGATCGTGGTGGATTTGGATTAGGGTTTACAATAACAAATGACCCCGGTGCCGCAGAACCTGGTAAGGGTACCGATTTTATGATTAAATCAGCAAGAAATAATATTGACGGGGGGTTAGAAATATTAAAAATAGGAGACGCGATTCGATTTATCTTTAAGGTATTTGATAATTCTAATCAAAAAATTGCTAGTTTTGTGCATAGCTTCAATATTGATATTTTTGCAAAAAACAATTTGTTTGTAAACTTTAATGCTAAGTCAGGGGTAGGTAATTTATATTTAAATAGTCAAAATATTTTTACTTTTAATGTTAATAAAGATCAAATGGTTTCGAAATATATACTATTTGGTGATATTAGTTGTAGTATATTAGGTGGTCCCCCAGATGTTACAGGTAACGCATATACAACATCTTCACATGATATAGTGCGTGATAGTTCATCATATATTACCAATACATACATTTCACTTGAACCATTAGACGAAGAAGAAGAAATAATTGTTACTCTACAACAAAATATAGACGGGATACAAAAAATGACCATTTCATTACCCTGTGGAATGAGAAACTTATCTGATACCATTACAACCGTTAATTCAATTAATACACCTTTAAAACATAAGAGTAATGTAGTTGATATTAATATTAAAAATTTAAATATACAGGACAATAATATTACTAGAGAAATTAAAAATAATCTAATAGCTAATATTAGAACAGCTCTACCTAAAACTACAACTATTAATGATATTAATTTTATCGATTATAAATGAAATCATATTTTAAATATACTACTGGAGAAGCATTCACCTTAGATGGGGAGGACTATTCTGGGTTTTTTACTTTATGGAAAGGTATTCCTATTACCGGAAAGATACCTTCAGACACCTCCGGGGTATTGAGTTCTAAAGGCAATATGCTGGCTAATTCATTTTTAAATAAAAAAAACTTTGATAGAACAGCTGCGCCGGTGTCGATGTCCAACCGGATTATAGCTCCGGAGATTTCACCTAGAGATATAATAGATCAAAGATTTTTAAATAAAAATTTAAATATATTAAATCACAATAATTTAAATTTATTTGGGTTGAATATTATTCCTAAAACTAACCTAATTGACTTAGAAAATACTCATACAGATGGAGATAGTTACTTTTTAGGAGTATCGAGCGGCAAAACTGATACAAAAAACAACGATACAGGGTTAGCTAAAACTAATTCTAGGCCGCTACAAATTGACCCATTTGCAGCCACAAACAGACTGCCTGCGGGAATAAATGCTTTAGATAGCAAAGTAGATGGTACTCTTTTTGTCAATGATGATAAATCATATAAGTATCTCATTACAACAAATACTAACTCTTATACGTTTTCCGGAAGTTTTGCACCTAAAGGCTCTTTAACTTTAATCGATGAAGGAAAACTTCCAGCGGGTTCAAAACTAACCTATAATGACACCACCGGGGAATTAATAAACTATGTATGTTTACATGGGCCCGTGGAGGAGAGGCTCCATGGCCTCCGCCGCGGTGGTGAGA
>CEOH01007144.1_pt1 | contig 13868 bp, 12 predicted proteins | sample 530311 | NCBI WGS metagenome assembly CEOH01 (sample SAMEA2619923, study PRJEB7988) | marine metagenome | biome: marine biome (ENVO:00000447); feature: deep chlorophyll maximum layer (ENVO:xxxxxxxx); material: "saline water (ENVO:00002010), including plankton (ENVO:xxxxxxxx)" | depth 60 m
CTGTTCCACTTTTAATATATAATCTAACGTTAGAGACTCATCACCTGATCGCCGACCATATTTGCTGTTCGTTGGAATCAGCAACTCATCGTCCGAAAAGAGCGCACCCCTCATTCGATTAACGTTGAGATCTGGTGTCGATATAATAGTTTCTTTAATAAATGAAATAGGTACGGCAACTTCATATATACGGGTTGGAAGGTGCTCTGGCAACAGAAGTTGATTAAGTACACGTTGGGAAACTTTTAATTTTTCTTTTCTAATATATCTTTCAAACGATTCAATTGTGCGCAGCATGCCGTCAGCTTTTGCTTCAACTTTGGCATTTCTAATTTTTACTGCTTCCGCTATCTTTTCATATTCGTCGGGAGATTGTCCGGGTTCCTGTATGGGAATGTTTTCGTATTGTATTTGTGACAAAAGTTTTTGAATTGTTTTAATCTCTGCTTCAAATTGTTCTTCTGTTTGTTTTTTTACAGGATCTGCAAACAAATCTGATTCTGGCACCTCTTGTATTGCGACAGCAGATGCAACATAGTCGATTTGCAAATCAACGGAGCCATCTTCTCTAAAGTTAAACGAATGTTGTTTTAGTGATAGATAAAACACTTCGAGTTGTTGTTGAATAATGCTAGTCCAATATTCAAGTTGTGAACTAGAAAATTCTTCTTTTAATCCTGGTATTTTGTTTGGATCTACATATCCTATAGCCAATTTTATTCTTTGCTGGTGTTCATCATAGGTATCTGCTGTACCATTGATTGTTTGTGAGGGGTCTATTTTAATTAAATCAATCCAAGATCTTTGTTGATCAGGTTTGTTACTGGGCCCTTGTTTTACAAAAAAGTTTCCAATTTTATCAGCATGCAAAACAATCGACACTACTATGTTTGAATTAATTTCCGCAGGATTTCCTGCAAGTCTTGTAAGTTCGATATTTTGTAACAAGACGCCGCTATCTCGGTTGGACGGGTTTGACTCTAAACTAAACGCGCTTATGGTGTGGTTGTATCTATCACTAAAATATAAAGGGAGATCTTTGACAGAACCGTCTGAATATAATGTGGTTTTATATAGCTGAACAAACGGCTGTAATGCTAAATTTTTAACTTTGTCGGGAATTTTTAAAAAATTAAAATAATTTTTATTAGTTAGAGAGTTAATAATATCCGTCATAACGTTTGATGCATCAACAACATCATATTTGTAAGTAGAAATCTGGCTGACTCGATCACCGACCACTCTTTTGGTTGCTATAATATCTACTTTATTTTTTAACATACCGCCAACATCGCTGTTTTCTGCTATCCGGTCGCCGGTTTTGCGATGCCCTCTTGCTGCTTTTCTGATGATAGTGTCGGCATTTGCAGCCAAAAAACAATTAGCTTTAAATTGTAGTGTTTGATCTGAAAAAGCCATGTTCTAAATAAAACTCAACACTGTCTCTAGCGGGGTGGGCACCAATATCACATCTCCATGTCTTAAGTGCCCTTCTGTTGGCGCATTGTTGAACATTGCTATTACCCACCAAAATGTTGGATCTCCATAATATCTACTTGCAAGCTTATAATAACGATCACCAGTCTTCCAAATATGACGAATTTCGCTTATTTCTAAGCTGCTTATATTTCTTATACGAGGCAGTGCGGGGCTGCTATATTGTTTAATAAAGCCTTTGTTTTTTCGCCTCAAAACCTCTTTGTAATTTATGGACGAGTTGTTTAGAACTGATCTATTTTGAAATCTATAGTTTTTATTTGCCATAATTTACACCTCTTAAATAAATAGAGTTAAAAAATATTAATCTTCCCACGACTCTGCAATGATATCATCAATTCGATCTTCAAAAGAAACGCCTTGCCGGGAATAAAGTTCGCGCCGCTGCTCAGCCGTGATGTCCTGCTTCTTGCCAAGCTGGCGATTTTTATATTGAGCCCAATCGGCATCCCAAGTTCGCATTGCTTCTGGCTGATTGTCGAAATTGAGAACGCCTTCTTGTTTTTCTCCAAATGAAGCAGCAAAGTCATCGCTAGTGGGTGTAGGTTTTGCCATTACTGCATCGTGCTCTAATTGACCCTCACCTCGCACCCAAGGAGGGGCAGCTAGCTCCTCTGGTCCAAGACCAAGACGGGCGAACTCTTGTGCTTGTGCAGGAAGATCGCCGCTTATTCCTACATAATGTGGCCAATCTTTATTGTTGTTTGCCGCCCAATGTATTGATCTATCAGGTCGTTTGTCACCGCCCCAGCCAACAGGGTCTTTAAAAACCACTGCTATATCCATCGTGCATCGAATGTTTCGCGGATACAGTATGCCTGGGGGCACTTCTTCCTGAGCCCCTTCATCTGTTTCATATATATCGGGCTCATATATTCCCGCATCCACAACGGGAGACCAGCTAAAATTATTAATATAGCATAACTCATTATTTATTAAATTTCCAAAACTAATAAGGTATAATTTAGATCCAAGAAGCCTTTTTCGTTTAATTGATTTTCCCGCCCACAGCGAATCGAATTCTTCATAATGACCATATACAGACATCGATAGTCGATCAATAGTTTGAAGATTGTCTCGGGCATGGTCCCAATTTCCGGCAGGAAGATCAAACGTTATTAGTATAGTCTTGTGCGTTCCGCCATACGTGAACGTTCTATTTTTATGTCCATATGATTGGTCAGATTGCCATCTACTAATGTAGTTTTCCGAATATGTTTTAACAACCGGATAATCCCACCCAAACGCTATTCCACGGTCTTCGTACATCTCTTCGTCTAGAGTCGAGTTGAGATTGCTACTTGGGCGCTCTTGGTACCAAATCTCAAAAGATGGATAATATTTTTCACCGATCTGATGTGTTATATAAGGAATCTTCATATGCCGTTAATCCATCCTTGTCCACGTTTTGCCACCGTGTTTTATAAATGGACCAAACTTATCAAACGTTTCATCAAAAAGAGTTTGGGCGTCTATGTTTATTGTAAGTATTCTGGGATACACCTCTACGACGTGTCCGTACACGCTTCGCGTCTCCTGGGTCGTACTGTTTGAAGTAATCACTGCTTCATCAAAAGAAAGGTCGTAATTCAAGTTTTGAATCACACACAACGTACCTTTGCCCCCCTCTGACTCGGCCATGTTCATAAATCTCACTCTTATAAAAGGTTTTCCGACAATTTTATTAGTTGTATCTTTCAATGGAAACATCATTGATAGTAAAAGATTAACACTTCGTGCGTTCCACCGTGCCTCATCTAGCGATCCATTGGCAACACGAAAAACAAAATTAAAATCTCTATTTGTATTTTGTAAACGTCGAATTGGGTCCATTCTGCTGTATCCAAATTCTTCACTATAATTTGAACTATGTGTTTCAGAAAAAGAATCAATTACAGCCGGAAACTGCACAGACCATCCCGTTGGGACATGTAAAAATTCAATTATATATCCTTTTTGTGTAGCTTGGGCTGCGTCAGAGTATATTACATCTGGACCTTTATACACTCCTCTTGGTGTTGGATCGTTTATAGCCATACACTAACTATGCTTATATTTAAATTATTTTGGGTATGGGACACGTCTTTTGCTCCTAGTGCCATTAGATGAGTCACCATTATAATTATTCATTGCTTGATTGAGACCATGTTTTCCACGAGTAGCAACAATTGCAGGTCTATCGCCTTGAGCCATGACAGCGTTACCGAACCCTCTCAACTCAGTGATCATTTCTTTCATAGCTGCGAGCGTTTCTCCATTGTCTGCTGAATTGGAAAGGGGGCGCTTACCCCCTGGTTGGACGCCCATATATTGTTCGCCCGGCATCGCTTGAATCATAACCGGAGTATTAGTGTCGGTTCTTCCACTGGGGTCGGTTACAACACCGCCGTTGTCCATTGACGCTAAGCCAGCCCCAGTGCCAAAACCCATTTGTGCGCCCATGACCGCGCCCATAGGACCACCGCCGAGAAAGAATCCGGCAGCACCTCCAACGACTGCTCCGGCGATTCCGCCGAGGAGTGACCTTTTTTTATTTTCTGATTGCGCAATAGTTGCAACTCCCATCATAGTACCAATCGAAGCGAGTGTAGCCCTAAGACCAAGAAGGCGACCGTGCCATGCGGTGGTTGCTCCTATGGCTTTGCCGGTAATCATAGACGCTATGCCAGCAATTGCAGTTTTTACCCCAGCAAACAGCAACAACACCGCGAGAGGTCTTGCTAGCTCATGCATGCCTTGAAGGGCTGAGTTTATTCCTCTCAGCACATACCCTATTCCTTCTAATACTGGCTGTACGGTAATTGCGAACTGAGCCATTACGATTGCCAACTCTTCTGCCACGCTTCTTCCCTCTTCCATGAGCTTGTTAAACTCTTCTTGGGTTAAGCCTTGTCTTTTCATTGCTGCGGTTTGTTTATCGGTTTCTCCTTTTTGTTTCATCATAGCCGATAACTGTGCCGCACTCATACCAAGCTGGTTGGCAATTGCCTCTTGCAAGAAAAAGTCTAATTGATCAAATTCGCCAACGGTACTACGAATACCTTGGCTCATCATATTGTAAAATGCATCCGGTCCTTGTGATACCGCATTTAACATTTCCATGGTGCCGAAAACTTGTTGTCCAAGAATTGCGTTTAGATTTCCTGCGGCGGTAGCTGCTGAGTCGAATGTTTTAAACTGATTTGTTATATCTATCAACTCTCCTATTTCTAAGCCGGTGTTCTTGCTAATGACCATCAGCCTTCTAAAGATACCTTCTGCTCGACCTCCATAAAAAGAAAGTCTATTTAAGTTTTGTGCGAGGTCTTGGGCTGCTTTACCGAGATCCATGTTCATGGCTTTGGCTGTGGCCAATACTCGTTTTTCTAACTCAAGACCTGCTTGAGCGGTCATGCCAAACTGCCTGGTGGTTGTTTCTAAAATTCTTGCAGTTATAGAAGTATCAACGCCAAACTTTGACATCTCAACGGCGGTGTCCGCTATTGCAAAGCGAGCATCCCTTGACATTAATGAAAATTCTGAAAACTCGCTTACTAACGCACCATAGGCTTGTGTAGAGTCTCCAATTGACACAGAGAGATTTCTGTTGCTTTTCTCAAGGTCTAATAGTTCATCGTTAAACACACCACCTGCGCCGGTTGCCCGGTTAAAAGAAGATTGGGCTGCATCAATCTCAAGTCCCATTTTAACCGAAGCTTCGGTAAACTTTTTTACAATTGAGGTACCAACATTTAGAAGGGTAAACTTTTTATTGAAAACCTTAGAAGCTTTTTCGGCTGCTTTTCCAAGGTCGCGTTCTTTAAAAATTAAATTAGAAAAAGACCCAATTAAGGTATTTGATTCATCAGTGACGCCCGTGAGCGTTCTCATGGTTCTTTCTAAGGCATTTTCAAAATCATCGCCTGCCTTTTTGGATCTTGTTTGGGCTTCGGAGAAAGACTCTAAGGCATCTTCCGCAGCGGTGAGAGCATCCTCCAAGCCCTTGAGGTTGGCAGCGTAGTCGCCCGTCTCAATTGCCAGTTCTTTCAGCCCTTGAGCGATTTCCAACTGAACCTTAAAGTATCTTTCGCCTTCATCCCCTGCGGCTTCGAGAGCGTCCCGCTCTGCCATCAGCGCAGTAGTCTTTTTTACAATGTCATCGACCGATCTTGCCATTTATAAATCTCCTACTTAAATGGCCAAACAATGCCGGTTTCTTTTTCAAACCCTTTTATTGCGCGATCAAGGGAGCGCTTACTGCTAAATGATTTAGGATTATCTAATCCATACTTTTTCATCGCACGAAGGTATTTCGCTTCATGTCCGAGAGCCTTTTTAAAAGAGCCAACTTGACTTCTGGTACCTACCACATTCACAGGAACAGAGCTACCTCCGAACATTGCTGCCAGTATTGTTTCAATGGCTCCACCAAACATGGCAAGAAAGCTTTCATTTAACAACCCTTCTTGTTTTGCATTAAGGTTGATTTCAATTGGCACTATATCGTTTGTCTCGTTCATTGGGCGACGTTTCCTTTATACACAGATGTCTTTTATAATTAGTTCCATAAAAAAAGAAAATCAGCAATTGCCGATTTTCTTAACGAGGTACCCTTGATTTCTTTTGTTGTTTCTTTATCTCTTCGTTTTCATCTTCAAATTGCTTACTAAGGCGACGAACAAACCAGTTTCTTAAACCAATGGGCAGATTGTATGCCTCCATAAAACTCCAACCTCCATGATGCTTTAGATAGAAGAACTGCTCATATACATTCTCCATGTATTCTTCATTGAGGCCAAAAAAAGTCCGTTGTAAACGGCACCTCCAATGCAGTAACATTACCGCAGTGATTGCACGTAAAAAGTTGCTTTAAGTCAACATTTGGTGTTACAACCTGGAGACAGGCTCTCAAAAATCTTGCATCCTGGGCTGGCATTTGATCAACAAAGTTATCAATTTCAGATCTTGATTCAACACCTTCTATGGAAACAATAAGTCTTTTAAGAAGATCTGTTGCTCTCGAATCGGGTAAATTCAATTTTGTTTTCTTTTCTGCCGCTTTGGTAAGATATGTTTCGTCGCTTCCATTGAGCAAACGAAACTCTGCTTCATATGATGTTTTTGGTAACGTTGCAACGAAAGTGCCATTGGAAGTGGTTGACACACCACTGTCATCGCCTGGGGAGATGCCCTCGTTTAACGGTAAATCTGACAAGTCAAAAGCGTGATCACATTGTTCTCCGCAAGCTGGACAAGTTACCTTTGTTTCATATAAGTGTCCGTAGCCAGAGGATCGAGCGGCAACCAAAATAGCGTTTCTGTCACCAACAAGTAGTTCGCTAACTTTGATCTCCTTGTTAACAAGAATGTTTTGTAAAAGGCGCTCTAGAGCTAACCCGGTTCTCAACAAGGATTGAGAAGTTAAAATATCCTCATCTTTTGCTGTCATATACCTAACTTCTACAACCTCTTTATTATACAAAGGGTGCTCTGTAGGGTAGTATTTTCCTCGCGATGGCAACTCAACGAACTCTGTGGGAGTTACATACGAAAGAGTTTTAGGAGCAGTCGCAACTGCTGCCGATGCAGTGCTATCAGCGGAATCCCCACTGGCTCTGCGACTATTATTTCTAGACATTTACACCTCTATTTATAGAACATGTCTTATTCTATCAAATATAAATAGGTTTTTAAAATATTTTTTATGCTTGATAAGCTTGGGCACTACCGTCCCAGGTAGCCCAATCGTAGCGAACGGTCAAGGTAACATCAACCATATCTTCAGAATCATAAGAATGTGTTCCAAAATTGACTTCCGTAATAAAAGGATTGTGCAATGTCCACTCGCCAATCTTGTATGAAAGTCTTGCTTGTTCGGGACTTAAACCGCTAGCGCCAAGGTTTTCGGGATTTGATCCAAGTTCTGTAATTTTAACCGTGCCCAAAGAAGCTACGGCAGATTTCTTAGTAATTGTTTCACCAACTGCTGTACCAAAGTTTACAGGAGTGTTATACCCAATTGAACCAAGATATTCATACAACTTTTCAGTAGAGCCTGGCTTGACAGCATCAACTAACGTAATAGAAATAGTATTCCACGTTACCCTGCCAGGATAATAAAACGTGTGGTTGAAAAAGGCGTGTGGCGTTTCGCTCACTGTATAGCTCGGTCTATCAGTCGTTCTGACAGCGAACTGTAAATCTTCTCCACCCCCAGGTTGCAAGCTAACTAAAAATCTAAATTGTCTTTTAGGTTCTAAGTTTGCATCATTCCAAAAACTTGCCATTTAAATTAATTCTCCCTTCTTTAATATATAGTGATTAATCTTCAAAACCTGCACCAGAATTTGTAATTACAAAATCAAGAGCAATAAACTCAATTGCACGAGCGGGTTTTAGATAAATTCTTGCGTACATGATGTTTCTGTCAATCATCTCTGGTGTAGTAGTAGATGTGTCTAAGACAACCTTATAATCCTGAAGCCCAAGGCGTGCTTGAATGCTATTCAAGAAAGGATTAACTTTATTGAGGAATCGATTCCAAGTTGTCTGAACGTTTTGGTCAAACAAGAGTGTCGCAGAAATTCTAGAAACTTCTTTCTTGACGTAAATCATCAAACGACGAACGTTAATTCTGTCCAAAGCAGACGGAGTAACTTGCAATGTTTTTTGACCGAAAATCACAATACCTTCTGCCGGGAATGTAGCAATTGGATTAATGTTTGCTTCATACAAATCATCACGATTTTTAGAAGTCAAACGTTCGCGAGTTTGAAGAACAGGCAATCCAGCCGAACCCTCAGTTAACCCACCGCGAGTGAACCCTGCGGGTGCGAACCAAAGTTCGCTTTTTCTTTGAGCACTTGAGAATGTGCCAAGCGCTACAACTGAAGGTGGAACCCAAAGAAGTGAGTCGCTAAGGGTGTCTCTAATTTGCACCCATGGATAATAAGCACATCCATAGCTTGAGTTAATCTTGCGATTGTTCATGTTAATCACAGCAGATGAGACTGAGCCGCGATTGGAGGAGTCAGAATTTGTGTTTTCTGTGTTTGGCCTGTAATCACTGTCAATGTCGATAACTGCCAAGGCGTCTCCTCTGTTTTCACATACGTCAATCATGTGGTTGGTTAACGATGACTTGTAAATACCGGGTGCTGCCATTAAATTATATTCTGCCACTTCTGGATCGGCAACTGTATCTATCGCCCTCTTAACACTGTAGTAGGCATACTTTGTAAGGTCCGTACCGTCAGCAAAAGCGCGTGATTCGTTAAATGGTTCTTTTTCTGTAATATCCAATCCGTTAAAACCACCATGGAGAGGAACAGTAAATCTATTATATCCTTCGTCAAGAACCGCTGTGTAATTTCCGCTGACCGCTGTCCAAGAGGTTCCTGCTTGTCGAGAACCTGAGACATAGACAGCTTCGCCAGAGCCAAAACCTTCGGATCCGCTTAGATCATCAAGTGTGAAAATATAAGAGGGCTCTGTTGTATCACTATCGTCAAATGTGTCTACCGCGTCAGGAAGAGGGAATAATAAATCAACATAGCTATCCTCGTGCCTACTGTTTGTTTTTTGCGTCGTATCGATTCCAAAATAAGCATTTTGTGGATTTTGCACACCATTATCAGACGCGCTCACTCTTAGAGGAATCGCAGGATATACAACCGCACCACTAAACATTGTCGATGTTCCCTGTCTATCAACTGTCAAGAAGACAGATGACGAGAGAGCAAGACAGATCTCTCTACCACCCTTAACAAATGAGTTCTTAGTAAACGTATTAATATCGTCGCTTTCCAGAGCGCCACTAATAAACTGCCACGAATTAGGTCTTAATGGTCCATAAGAGCCAAATGGCAACAATGCGGGCTCAGTAGCGCCTGCGTCAACATCAGCATTCACTTCAACGCGCACAATTTTAGAAGCATTTGGGTAGTTTCCATATACCTTGTGTCTTCTATCAACATCACTCCATGTGAGATATTGATCACCAATCACCCTGGCAATGTACCGAGATGAGTTGGGATTCAAGTTAACAGCACTATATCTTTCCACTACAACTGGGGCGTTGTCATTATCTTTTGCATCACGAATTTCAATCGAAAAAGATCCATATGGATTAAACTCATTTTTAGATGTCTTGATATCAACAATAGAGATTTTATAACGCTTCATTTCATCTTCGCCAGCATCGAGAGTGTGGAACTTAAACAGTTTAACCACATTCTGTGGCTGGAAGCCGACATGGCTTGATTGCACGTCTTGAGCAATGATCCAAGGAGTTTGCGCAGCGCGGAAGCCATACTTAAAGTCTGAATATATTCCGGTAGAGGAACTATCCAATCCAAGAATTGCACCAAATGCGCCACCAGCGTTAGAAGCAGTCACAGTATCAACAAGCATGCGCTCATATGTCTGACCAAGCCAGTAAGTTTTTTGTTGTGCTGTTCTGGTAATGTTTGTATTAACCGCTGTGGGATTAGTATTAAAAACTTTTCTAATATATTTTCCCGAAGAAGGCGTAAAGTTAAATGCAGTCTCATGCACAATATCGCCGCTACTGTCTTTAATAATTGCCTTAAATTCATTAACACTTGCCTGGCTTCCGCCAATGGTGCCATCAGTTGAACTAAGAGAGCGGAAAAGGGCTGCCGATCCCGTCTTGATGGGAGCGCCCGCTCCATTAATGGTGTGATCGCGCACCGCACCAGATAACTCAATCAGTCCTTCGTTCAAGTACCAAACAGCAGCAAGCGTTCCGGTCACATTGGAGATTGCTGAAGCGGAGGGCCAAACAAACAATCCATAAGCACCACCGTTGGTATTATCAGCATTTGTATTTGATGTTGCGGCTGTCTGCCAACCTGCTTCACCAGCGCCGCCATCTGCAACATCCGAATGTTGAGCACCGAGCAGGCGAACCATAGTTACTGCATTTGAATTTCTCAAATAAGCCTGTGCTGCATACGCAGCGTAAGTTGGAGCAAGACTGTTTCCATTTCTCCAAATATCTCCACCCTGATTACCAGGAACTGGGTTTCCAAACATTTCTACAAACTCAGAAAAAGAACTAACTTTAACGGGGCGCATCGCGGGCCCTTTTAGTGTTCTACCAATAATAACTGGTCCCATTTCGTCGGGCGCAGCAGGTAATTGGGAATTGTCAATTTCGTTTATAAAAATACCGGGCGAAACAAACTTAAATGATTTTACTGACATTATGAATGTGTCTCCTTACATCGCTTCAAATTAAAAATATTGTGAATATTATATATTCCTATTATCGTAAGTAAATAGTTAAATAAATAGCGAAAGCCCCAAATAACTAAAAACTACTCACGATAAAAGGGCACATTGCCACTAACGTGTTCGATCTCAGGAATATCTCCCATTATGACATGTTCACGCGGGATTTTTACTTCGACAGCGTTTTCTCTTCTTACTATCTTTGGGCGGGCTTCATTTTTGTCGCCACCAATAATATATCCATTAACTCTAAAAGAAATTTCTGTCTGATATCCTCGTGCATCTTGCATTAATGACGCGGCGTTATTGTTTAAACTATAATCAGATTCTACAAACACTTCAAAACGATGCCCGTCTTTAATGACATTAAAATAATTGATTGCCCCATTGCTTGTCATGAATGGGGTCACAATCTCATTCATTTGTTGTTGATATTCGGATTGAATGGTTAGTGTATATCCGATTTGCAAATAAATGGGGACTGGCATTGTAATGGTTTCATAAACGACCTTATTGTTTTTTCTGGGAAAGTTGCTTTGACCGTTTCCAATCGTTTCTAAAATAACTCTTTTAGAATCTGCGTTTGCAAAATTTGATGTTTTATCTTGTTTGATAACTCGACCAACAGTCATAATGCCGCCTTTGTTATCTGGTCTGTTTCCCACAGCAGCGTGGAAAGCCCCGCGTTGGCTCAGGTCTTTTGCAACAGAAACACGCTCCAGTGTCATGATGGGATAAATTAACCACCCATTTACATCCCTTAAATCTGCATTGTGCTTAATTTGATAAGCTCGCTCTGCGCCAGCCCAAATAAGTGGTACTTTTTTAAACCCCTTGTTTGTTGTACAGTGTATGTTTAGTTCTTCTACAAGATAGTCAAATAAAGCACGATCTATAGTTTCAATTGTAGATGGCATAAATGGAATTTCTTGCAATGGCGCAAGTTCTTGTTTTTTAGAATTATCAGGTGGCATCAAACAGTCCCTCTCGTGAGTACTGGCAAGTGGCAACAATTTCAAACTTATGCTCTATTTGCCCAAAAAGTTGTTTTGCCCAAGTAATACTTGTTATTTCGTAAAAATAATCTCCATATAAAACAAAATCACCCTCTCTAACATACAAATCCTGATCTTCAGTTAACCTTCGTTTGTGGAAATAAATTGTAATTGTATTTGATTTATCCATACCAACTACTGTATCAGACTTTGTTTCAGTGCTTTGATAGTCGATAAGCGCGTAAACTCTCACTGGAGGAAGAAATGATTTCTCTATTGCCTCGCCGTATAAATCGTTGTATTGTGTAATGGATTGGTCTATAGGATAGTAGACAACCTGTTGTCCAATAACTCTTTCAATAAGCTCATCATTAACTTGCTTTACGAGGTTTCGCTCTTTTTCTCCCACAAAAAGTGGCGGTGGCGGCTGGGCTGGTTGTTTCCATTTTTCATTATCAGACATTTATCGCCCCCTTATCCAACAAATACACCTGCTGGCATATTCTTATTAATGTTGTTAACGGCATCGCTAATGGAAGAATCTTTTTCTGCCAATGCTTGATAGGTTAGTTGGTCTAACGTTTCCTTCAATTCTGTTCGGAGCTTGTCTTGTTCCTCTCTGGCTTCAGAGATTAAAGCCGTTCCATTAAGAGTAACCGAATCGCCCGGAATGGGTAATGTGGCAAATTTTGAACGAACTTGGCCAAGAGTTTCTTTCGAAAGCGATAATGCAAAACGACGAATCCATTGTTTACCAATAGAGTTGATATTGACATATGGAATATTTGCAAAAGGTATAGTGTTCATGTTGTTTACACCATCAACTCCAGATATCGAACCAGATGCCTCCTCCCATGCGTCGTCAACAATTCTAAAATTAAACCAAAAATATGAAGGACTAGCGTCACTGGCAATCGGTGTGGGAAATATTCTTAATATATTATTATCAAGTTCATAAGAATAGTGTGAATTTCTAGTGTAGATAGAGTCTTCAAAAGCCATAGCCTGTGCTTTGTTTTGCCAAACCGGCACTAATTGAAATGTTGAATCATCAGCATACTGACCATAGTTAGCTAAATTGCCCACTGTGTTAAGTCCGCCATAGTAGCCGTAGAACCTCCACATGCTTTGCGGAGTTTTATAATATACCTTTTCAATTACAATTTTCTTACCATCAATGAGACCAGTATATGGAACCGGATTTCCTGTAGCTACATCAACGTTAAATGTTGATGCGCTTTCAATAATGGTTTGCAAATTGTAGTCTTGCAAGCTTCCTGTTTTTTTAAAAGAGGCTGAATAGATTCTTGTAGTGCCTCCGGCTCCAACTTGCGTAGAAACTCCCTCAGAAAATCTTTGAGAATAGGCAAAAGTTACTTTTGGATATTTAAGAGCAACCGAAGAGGACATGCTAGATGAGAGCGGCCCAGGTAAAAACTCCCCATTGTGGTCAAAAGTTCCGGTTGTGTTTCCCAATACATCAGATAATATATTTTTAGACTGATGAAGATTTATGATGTACGAATACTCCAACACCGCTTCTTCATAAGCCGCATATACACTCCCTGTTGTCAGTTCTATATCCAGTATATGTCCTCCAAGTTTTTGAAACGTGTAAGCAACTTGGTCTGATGCACCGGATAAGAAGTCCGCAGATGACGTGTAGACTCCAATTGGACAATTGGTTGAAACAAAGGATGTGGATCCTGTTGCCGGTAATACGATTGCACTAACTGTGCTTTCTGGGCTAAGAGTGGGTATTGCCATTAAGTATAGTTCTCCTCAACTTAATTAGTTTACGACATAAAGAAAACCCCCGCCAATTGCTTGACGAGGGAATTCTTTTATGCTACCGATTGTTTAGTCGTATTAAACGAGGTCAACAATGACGACCAGACCATACATGTCAGGGCGCACCATCTTCTTACCGTAGCGAGTCATGACTCCCTTGCGGGGCACGAAGTCTTCGGTTCCGAAGATAGTAGGTGTGACTTGTAGTGGCACGTAAGGTGCGTATACATAGCCGCTTTCCAAGAAGGAACCACCCTTGCGTCCGACGAGAACGACGTTGCGAGGGAAGTAAGGATCGACATAAACGTCCCACTTCTTAGAAAGTGCGCCGACTTTAACTGCTCCAACGGT
>CEOH01036277.1_pt1 | contig 13839 bp, 14 predicted proteins | sample 530311 | NCBI WGS metagenome assembly CEOH01 (sample SAMEA2619923, study PRJEB7988) | marine metagenome | biome: marine biome (ENVO:00000447); feature: deep chlorophyll maximum layer (ENVO:xxxxxxxx); material: "saline water (ENVO:00002010), including plankton (ENVO:xxxxxxxx)" | depth 60 m
GACTTATATCCTGGTATGAAGAAAAAAGAATTATCGATTCAACAAGCAAAGATTGTTCATAAAAATGTATTAAGAAAAAAGAAAAGAGTTTTAAAGAGAGCAAAATTTAGATTCTTACCAGCATTAAGAGCAAAAGAAGCAGATAAGTTCGATGGTAAAGAATCATTAGGATATCCTGGTAAAAAGGAAATGGCTCAAATTAAAAAGAGAGTGGATAACCAACGAAGTAATACAGATTCAGATAAAGATTATCAATACAAAAAAATAGATGAGAGAGTTAATGAATTCTTTTATATGGATTTCAAAAAATATGTTTGGAAGCGAAGAGGAGAAATCAATAGAAAGATAAAAGGATTATCACCTAAAGAAAAGAAAACATTTTTTGAATTACTTTGGAAAAAACAATTTGGAGCAAATAAATCGTGGAGTAAAGTAGATGGTAGTGAATTACATAAAATGCTGAAAAAGGATAAATATGTAAAAGAAGGATTGAAAGAAATGGGAATCACAGATTTCAAATCTTTATTTAAGAAAATGCCTTCTGATTTACAAAAGAGAGTGTATAACTTAAAAAACTTTGGACAAAGAGTTGATAAACATCCTGAAGGGAATGTACTTAAACACACAATCACAGTTGTAAATCGTTCAATCAAAGAAGATGATATTGATATTGCAATTGCAGCAATGTTGCATGATATTGGAAAAGATGAAACTGCTGGTATCCATCCAAAGAAAGGACACATCACACACTTTGGACACGAAAAGGTATCAGCTAATTTAGTTAAGAAATATAAAAATTGGATTGAATCAGTTGGTGGTAATACTGCTAATGTTTATTACATTGTAAAGAATCATATGAGATTCAAACAATTAGATAATATGAGAATCCAAAAGGTAATGAAGTTAAAGGCATTTAGAGCATTTGATAAGTTAGGTAAATTCTCTAAACACGATAGAAGTGGATTGGGTGAAGAGATAATTACCGAAGGTGGTGCTTATGGACATATGGCACACCCATTTGATACTGATATAAATTTAACCTTCGGTCAATTGAAAGATATTGTAAACAGAGCACTTGATGGTGAATTAGATTTAACAACAGAAAAAACAGACGGGCAAGCATTAGCAATTAGTTGGAAGGATGGAAGATTGGTTGCGGCTCGTAATAAGGGACACCTTAAAAACAAAGGTGAGAACGCTTTAGATATAAAGGGAGTATCGGATAAGTTTCAAGGCAGGGGTGGATTGAGTGATGCATATAACTTCGCAATGAAAGACTTATCTAAAGCCATCTCATCTCTTACTGATAAACAAAGAGAAAAAGTGTTCAAAGATGGAGCATGTTTTATGAACCTTGAAGTTATATATCCAACTTCGGTAAATGTGATTCCTTATGGACAAGCTTTATTAATATTCCACGGAACTATGGAGTATGATGATGATGGTAATGCAATAGGTGAAAATAAAGAAGCAGCTAGAATGTTAGCTGGTATGATTAAGCAAGTGAATAAAGATGTTCAAGATAATTATACAATTCAAGGACCACCAGTTGTAAAGTTACCTAAATCACAAAAATTATCTTCTAAAAAAGGAAAGTATAATTCTAAAATTTCTAAACTACAAAAAGAATTTAAATTAAAAGATACAGATGGTGTAGCCGTATATCATCAATCTTGGTGGGAGAATTGGGTTGATAAAAATTCTCCAACTACATTGGATAATAAAACCAAAATGGGATTGGTTAAGAGATGGGCATTTATGGATAAGAAGTTTAGATTAGATAATAAAAATATTAAAGATGCAAAAACTCTTGAATGGGCTAAAAAGCATGAAAAAGATAATCACAAGAAAATAGCTAAAGATAACTTAATGAAATTTGAAAACATTTTCTTAGGATTAGGAGCCGAAGTACTCGAATTTACTTCATCTGCACTAACTGTAAATCCTGATAAAGCTATTCGTGATATAAAGAAGCGATTAGATAAAACAACTAAAGATGTTAAAAAATCAGGTGACCCTAAAAAGATAGAAAAACTTAGACTGGAACTTCAGAGATTAAATTCTATCGGAGGTGCTAAAAAAATTGTACCAAATGAAGGAATTGTATTCCAATATAAAGGTAAAACTTTTAAACTTACTGGTACATTTGCATCTGTAAATCAAATATTAGGAATATTCTTTTAAAATATATTATGTTTTTACAATTTAGTGATATTTATATATACATATATAATGTGTAATAATTAATTATTATGGCAAAGAAAGAATTCAAACGAAAATTTATGCATCCCACCCGTAGGAAACTACACGATATGGTTAGAACCGGGGGTGAGTATGAGAAGAATACAACAATAGGTTGGGAATCCAAAAAGCAAGAGAGAGAGGTTGGAGACGTTTGGGAAGATGAGCATAATAGATACGAAAAGCATGAAGGATATACTATGAAAACTGGTAAGAATCACGAAAGCATGCAACAGATAAGAAAGTATCTTGAAGATTTAAATCGTTGTAAGAATCCAGATTGTGACCATGTAGGAAAGTTCGGACCTACAAATAAAAAATTAATTAGAAAGACCGGATTTTGTATTAATTGTAATAAAAAAATGGAAAGAGAACTTCGAATCAATGGAATTTATGAAGATTACGAAAAATATAAAGTATTTGGTAATATGATTGCGGATGGATTATTAAAAGTTGATGCAGTTAAGCAAGATATAAGTGATTTGAAACAAACATACGACCACATAGGTGAAGATGGTAAGATAGTTGAATCATACACATTACCAAGACCTGTTGAAGAGATGAAAGCAGAGATGAGAGAGTTCGTAGATAAAAGTATGAAAGAAATAGAAAAATTAAAAGAAATGAGACAAGAGTGTTTCGATAGAATAAAAGAAAAAAATTATGAACATATTCTTTAGTATATTACGAAAGTATTTCAAGGAGATACTAATTGTAGGATTGATAGTTGTAATACTATTGATGAGAGCTTGTAGTGGAGATTCATCCACAGACCCTAAAGATATAGTAACTGTAGATGGTAAAGATTACGAATTATTAGAACAAAAGATAGATACAGTCTTTGTTGAGAAAGTAATAGAAGTACCAAAGTATGTTCCAAAATATATTACAAAAATAGAGACTGTTGAAGTTGAAGTACCAGCTGATGTTGACTCACTTAAAGTAGTTGAAGATTACTACGCAAAATACATAGTAAAGGATACATTAAATCTAACATATGATTTTGGTCCTGAAATAACAATTGATTCATTAGGAACAAAACCAAATCCATCTCTTGGATTCGGATTCCTTACAGATACGATATCTCAAAATAGAATCATAAGTAGAAAAATAGAATGGAACTTTCAGATTCCTACTATATACAATACAAAAATTGTTAAAGAATTACCTACAAGACAATTATATTATGGAATAGGTGCTGGTTTCAATAAAACTGATTTTATTGGTAGTGCTAAATTTGGTTTATTATACAAAGATAAAAAAGATAAAGTATTTGGACTTGACTTAGGTGTAATAAATGCTAACAATGATGTAACTCCATATATCGGCGGTTCTATGTATTGGAAACTTTCATTTAAGAAGAAAAAATAAATGGCATCCTTAAAGGATATAATAAAATTAGAATATCAGAAGTGTGCGGTAGACCCGATACATTTTATGAAAAAGTATTGTATGATACAACACCCTGTTCGGGGTAGAATACCTTTTCATTTATATCAATTCCAAGAAAGAACACTTAGTGAATTTGACAAAGAACGATATAACATAGTTCTTAAATCAAGACAAACAGGTATATCAACGTTATGTGCTGGATATGCTTTATGGAAGATGTTATTTAATAATGATTTTAATGCATTGGTAATTGCAACCAAACAAGAGGTAGCTAAGAACTTAGTAACTAAAGTTAGGTATATGAATGATAATTTACCAAGCTGGTTAAAACAAACAACAATAGAAGATAATAAACTTTCATTAAGATATTCTAATGGGTCTCAAATCAAAGCAACTTCATCCAGTGGAGATGCAGGACGTTCAGAAGCACTATCCTTATTGGTATTTGATGAGGCAGCATTTATTGATAACATTGAAGATATATGGGTATCAGCACAATCAACACTATCAACAGGTGGAGATGCAATCATTTTATCGACTCCAAATGGTGTTGGTAATTTTTTCCATAAGACTTGGGTTGATGCAGAAGAAAACAACAACTCATTTAATACTATAAGATTACATTGGAGTGTACATCCTGAAAGAGACCAAAGTTGGAGAGATGAACAAGAAAAACTATTAGGACCAAAAGGAGCAGCTCAAGAATGTGATTGTGATTTCGTTTCTTCTGGTGATACAGTGATTGACCCACAACTATTACAATTCTATAAAGAATCATATTGTCAAGACCCTTTAGAAAAGACAGGATTCGATGGAAACTTATGGAAATGGGAATATCCAGACTATAATAAAGGATATATGGTTGTGGCTGACGTTGCACGAGGAGATTCTTCGGATTATTCCGCTTGTCACGTAATAGATATAGAACAAGCAACTCAAGTTGCAGAATATAAAGGAAAGTTAGATACAAAAGATTTTGGAAACTTCTTAGTTGCATTAGCAACAGAGTATAATGAAGCATTATTGGTGGTGGAGAACGCAAATATAGGTTGGGCGGTAATCCAACAAATAATAGATAGGTCTTATAAGAATCTTTTTTATATGAGTAAGGATTTAAAATATGTAGATGTAGAACATCAAATGACTAACAGATACAGAGCTGAAGAAAGAGGGATGGTTGCTGGATTCAGTACTACACAAAAAACAAGACCATTAATAATATCAAAGTTAGATGACTATTTCAGAGAAAAATCAGTTACAGTACGTTCTCATAGATTGATAGATGAATTATTTACATTTATATGGAAGGGAAATAGAGCAGAAGCAATGAAAAGTTATAATGATGACTTGGTTATGAGTTTCTCAATCGGATTATGGGTTAGAGATACAGCTTTAAGATTAAGACAAGAAGGAATTGATTTAACCAAAAGAGCGTTAGGTGGAATAGCATCACAACAACATAGTGGAGTGTATGGAGGAACTCCATCTGGATTAGAAAATAATCCTTGGACACAAAGAGTTGGTGATGTAGATGAAGATTTAACTTGGTTAATTAACTAATATATAAAATTATTATATTTATAGGATATAGGAGTTTTATTTAGTAAAGATAATAAATATTTAAAACAAAAACAAAAACAAATGGCAGATACTTCATTTTTCGGTAGATTAAGAAAACTTTTTTCAGCCCAAGCTATTGTAACAGTAGATAGTAAAGGAAGAAGAAGAGTTTCAGATACCGATGAAAGACAGATTACTAATTTATCTCACCTAAGAGATAGATATACAAAACTTCAGAAATCATACTATGAACAAGCTGGGGGAGCACAATCAATGGCTTACCAACAAGTTCGTAGAGAGATATTCAGAGATTACGATGCTATGGATAATGACCCAATTATCGCATCAGCACTCGATATATACGCAGATGAATCTACATTAAAGAACGAATATGGTGATGTACTAACAATTCGTTCAAAAGATTCAGAGATACAAGCTATTCTAAACAACTTATTCTATGATGTACTAAACATCGAATTCAACCTTTGGCCTTGGGTAAGAAATATGTGTAAGTATGGAGACTTCTTCCTAAGTTTAGAAATGGCTGAAGGTAAAGGTATTGTAAATGTAAGTCCTTTTTCAGTTTACAATACACAAAGGTTAGAAGGAGCAGAACCAGATAATCCTAATTATGTAAAATTCCACGTTGAAGATGATAATATGGGTAAGGTGGATTATGAAAACTATGAGGTAGCTCATTTTAGATTATTAGCAGATACAAACTGGTTACCATATGGTAAAGCTATGATTGAAAATGGTAGAAGATTGTGGAAGCAATTATCTCTTATGGAAGATGCTATGTTAATTCATAGGATTATGAGAGCTCCTGAAAAAAGAATTTTTAAGATTGATATTGGTAATATACCACCAAACGAAGTTGATAACTATATGCAAAGGATTATCAACAAAATGAAAAAAACACCTTTTGTAGATAAAAATACAGGTGATTATAATTTAAAGTATAATATGCAGAACCTTAGTGAAGATTTCTATCTTCCTGTTAGAGGTGGTGATAGTGGAACTAATATTGAAAACTTATCTGGGTTAGAATTTAACAATACAGATGATATTGATTATCTAAAAGCTAAATTATTTGCAGCATTAAAAATTCCAAAGGCATATTTAGGATATGAAGAGCAAATCAATGGTAAAGCAACATTAGCAGCAGAAGATGTTAGATTTGCAAGAACTATTGAGAGAATACAAAGAATTGTTGTATCTGAATTAAGTAAGATTGCAATAGTTCATTTATATTCACAGGGAATATCTGATGCTAGATTAACCGATTTTGAATTATCATTAGTTAATCCATCGTTTATATATGAGCAAGAAAAAGTAAATCTTTGGAGTGAAAAGATTAGATTAGCTCAAGATATTCAAGGATTAAATATGTTATCTAAAGATTGGGTTTATGATAATATCTTTAAATTAAGTAAAGGTGAATCCAATAAAGAAAGAGAAACAATGATTGAGGATTTAAAAGATAGATTTAGACATCGTTCTATTGAAGATGAGGGTAATGACCCTGCGATGGAGGACGAAGGAGAAGATATTGAAGAATCTTTAGAGAATATAAAAAAAGAGATAAAGGATAAAGGTGGTAGACCAAGAGAAGGTAATACTTATAAGAAAGATAAACATCCTTATGGTAGAGACCCTCTCGGAGATGAAGAAAGGAAGAAAGCCGTAAAGAAAGAAAATAAGTTTTCCGCCGAAAAAATCAAGAATATAGTCAATGGTGTTGCACCAAAAAGAAAGTTTCTACAAGAAACAGATATGTTGGATGAAAGTAACATTATAGACGATTAAATTCCTTTTAATAAATATTTTTATATTTATATTAGAGATTTAGTATTCTATCAAAATTGGAAGAGAAAAATGAAAAAAATAAGACACAGTAAATTCAAAAACACAGGCGTTCTGTTTGAATTACTCGTTAGACAAATAACTTTAGAGGTTCTGAGCGGTAATTCGAAAGAAAATGCACAGAAAATATTAAAGGAATTCTTTAGTCAAAAAACCGAAATCGGTAAAGAGCTTAGATTATACCAGTTATTATCAGAAGAAAAGTATAAATCAGAGAATCGTGCTGAAAAATTCATCGATACTATTTTAGAAGCTAGAAAAAGAATAGATTCAAAAAGATTAATTAAAGAAAAATACAATTTAGTTAAAAAAATACAAGAATCTTTCGATATCCAACAATTTTTATCATCACCAATATCAAATTATAAGGTGATGGCTTCAATTTATAAGATATTTGAATCTCAATCGGCTAAGAATTATGATATAAAAGATGTATTTAACTCAAAATACACAATAGTAGAAAGTTTGATAGGAACTGAAGTTAAGAATAAGAATAAAATAGTTGAACAAAAAGCAATTCAGCAATTTAAACAACAATCTAAAGAGGAAAGATTCTTAACTACAAAAGTTTTATTAGAAACTTTCAATAAAAAACACAAAACACTAAACAAATCTCAGAAAGCATTATTAAGAGAATATATTAATAATGTTAGTAATACTTCCAAATTTAAAGAATACTATACTCAACAATTAAAAGAAGTTATTACCAATTTAGTAGGTCAACATAAAGTCGTTAAAGACAAGGTTACAAAAATTAAGTTAAAAGAAACTATCAATGTATTGAAAAACGCAAAGATTGGTAGGGTGGTTTCAGATAATCAAGTATCTGCTATGATGATAGCATACGAATTGATTAACGAAATAAAAAATGTTAGAAACAAAGCTTAAACAATATATTCGTAAACTTGTCCAAGAAGTTGAAGAAGAATTGGATGAAGTAAACGTAACTGGAAACATTGATGGTTACGACACACCTCATGCTTTTACTGGTGGTAAGAAAAAAAACAAAGAAAAGAGGAAAAAAATTGCTACTCAATTTGGAATGAAGATAGTTGGTGAAGGTAGAAAACCAAAAAGACCTGTAAATAGATGGTTAGAGCTTAAAAATGATGAGACTAGAACACCAAATCAAAAATTAGCTATTGGTTTAAAAGAACTTAAATATCAATTAGCAGAAGTTGAGATGTTTTTTAGATGGTACAATAAGATTAGAAATATGAATGAATTATCAAAAGATAAGTATTGGAAAAGAACCCATCGTCATATATATAATGTAAAAGAAAGATTAATTAACATCGCACAAAGTATAAAGGAGTTAGACCAATGAAAATAACAAAAAGTAGACTAAAAGAAATAATAAAGGATGTATTAATGGAAGAGTCTGAATATCAGAAGTTCTTCAAAACAGCTTTAGAAAAAGCTGGTAAAAGTATTACATCTATGTCTGATGACGAGAAAAAGAAGTTTTTTAACAAAATCGATGCAGCTTGGAAAGCTAAGGGAGAAAAAAGAAAAGATGATTAAATTAGGTGGACTTATCGATTTAAAACCAGTAAATGAAACTCCCACTACATTAAGTGAAGGATTTGCAACTTGGGAAGTTAAATTTGCTAGAAAAAGAATTAATAAACTTGAATTAGATAATAAACCTGTTAGAGTAAAAGCTAGGAACACGGTAGAGGCAATCAGAAAAGCATTTTATGCGAAGGGTGGTTCTGGTAAGGATTGGGTTGCTGCAGATGTCGATGTACTTAAAAAACTTTAATGGGATATGAAATTAAAAGAGTTAAAACAAATTATAGAAGAAGAAATCATCAATACTAAATGGGGTATTAATGAGGAACTTTCTGAATCAGATGAAGATAGAATCAGAAAGATTATTCGTCAAGAAGTTTCTGCTATATTTTTTGAACTGTTTAAAAAACGAAAAAGTTGGGGAGCATAATGAAAAATTTACTAATAGAAACAAGATTATTCGAAGGTAGGGTGAACGAAGATTCATCTGGGAGAACTATTGTAAAAGGAATTCTTCAAAGAGCCGGAGCACCTAACCAAAACGAAAGAGTATATCCAAAAGAAATTCTAATGAGAGAAGCTAAGAAATATGAAACTCTCATTAAAGAAAGAAGAGCATTGGGTGAATTAGACCATCCAGAATCTTCTGTAATAAATTTAAAAAACGTATCACACAATATAAGAGAGATTCATTGGGATGGTGATGATTTATTAGGAACAGTTGAAATCCTACCAACACCATCAGGTAACATTCTTAAAGAATTGTTAAAAGCAGGAATCCTTTTAGGTATTTCATCAAGAGGAATGGGTTCAGTTGAACAAAGAAGAGAAGGTGGAGTAACTGTTGGAGATGATTTTGAATTAATAGGTTGGGATTTTGTATCCAACCCGTCTACGCATGGTGCATTTATGACTCCTGTAAACGAATCTAAACAACATAATGTTGATGTTTGTGGAGACTATTGTAAAGCACACGATTTAATAAGAGAAATAATAACAGAATTACAATGATTAAATTAGGTGGACTTATCGATTTACAACCAATTACTGAAGCAGAAGTATTTACTGCTACAAGTAAAGAGACTGGTACGACATCGGTATTTAAAACAAAAGCAGCAAGAGATGCTGCAATCAAAGCAGGAACTCACGAAAAAAGAAAAGGTGATAAAGATGGTGGACAGAAAGACCCAACAGATACTCCTAAAGTAAACATATTCAAAAAAGATAAGGCAGCGAAGGGAGGTGACTCTTCTGCCGGAAAATCAGAACCTCCTAAATTAAGTAAAGATGATGATGGCGAAATGAGTATAGCTGCAGCTAATCAAACTAAATTGTACCTAAATAAAGAATTAGGTATAGATGCAGTTGTTGATATAAATTCCATTGGTGCAATCGAATATGGAATACAAGGTTCAGAAGCTCATATTCTTATTGGTGATGATGAGATTGGTGGAAAGAAATTTTCGGTTGAATTCTATAAAGACGATGATGATGATGGTGGTGATACTTATAAATCATTCGATAATAGTGCAGATGCTATGGCATACGCTAAAGAGTTAGGAAAAAAACTTAAAGGTGGAGCAGGAGATACACCTAAATCTGATTCATCTGAAAAAGCTCCAAGAGATGATAAAAATAGAATAATAGTACCGGATGATGTATGGGAAAAGGGAGATAAGTATAATGATGATTGGTATCAAAAAAAATTCGCTTGGATAACAAGTAAAGAAGAACAAGAATTTATCAATAATTTAATTAAGAAATCAGGCCCACAAGTAGTAGATAAACTATCAAACGATGGTGAAAAACTTAAAGCTGCAATCCAAAAACAAATAGAGAAAAAGAAAGAAGAATCTAAAAAAGATTTAGATAACGCATATAAAGCTAAAGATTTTGAATCAATTGTATCTTCACTTAAAGGAAAAATAGATGACCAAGAGTATGAAGAAATTTCTGATGAAATGAAAGCATTGGAGGTTATGCAAGATGAAATGCAGGATTTAGAAGATGATGGTGGAAATACATATAATGAAAAAATGGAAATTGATTCTGCTGTTGAGGACCTACAAGATAGAATAAAACAAGCTTTATCTGCTAAAAAGGAATCATCTACAAAACTAAAATCAATGTTACCGGAAGGTTTACTTAGAGAAGGAACTCGTTCCCAAGTTGGTGTTATCGATAGAAGTGGTAAAATTGCATCAGCATATGTTCACTTTGATGGATATCCATCTAATATGAAAAAGGGTTTGAAAAAACATATGAAAAATGAAAAGGATGTTTTAACTCTAATCAAAAAAGGTGGAGCAAGAGGAATCTTCGATGATAAACCAATAGAATACTATAATGAAAAACCTTCGCCAATAAAAGGTAATATGAAAACTTTATCAAGATATATTAAAAGTGCAGATAGCCGTGGTGGAGCAGAATATGTATATTTATACAATATGAAGGATAAGAAATGGTATTATGCTGATACCTATGAAGATAACGAATTAAAAAAATTATTTTAAGGAGAGATATGAAACTAAAAAAATTAATACCAACAGAATATCAAATTAATGAATCAACACGTTCACAAATTGGTTTAATTGATAGAAACGGAAATATAGTTTCAACTTATGTACATTATGATGGATATAAATCAGGTGTTGGTAAGACAGCAAAAAAATATTATTCAGGTGGAAAGGTAAAACAACTTTTGAAAATAGATAAAGGTGTTGGTATTTCTTCACTTGGGCCTAAGATGGATGGTGGAAAAGGACATTCGTTTGATAATCAATTAAAAGGTCAAACTGTATTCTATGGTAGAGATAGAGGTGAAAAGGGTTCATACTTTACAAAGGGTAAGATAAATAACATATCAAAGTACATAGATTCTTCTAAAGGGTCTGGTGCTGAATTTGTTTACCTTTATAATGAAAAAGATAAAAAGTGGTATTATGCAGACACTTATAAAGACAAAGAATTAAAATTATTATAAAATAAAAAACTATGGCAGACAAAATAACAAAACAAGACCCAAATAACCAAGAGGTTAAAAAAGGATTCGTATTTAATGAAACAGGTAATATTATGATGGCAACTACTGATATGACCAATTCAACAATAGAAAAGGAAGTAAGAGATGTATTTGCAGAAGTATCTGTATTTTTTGGCGCAATGACAAAAGCATTGGATAAAGAAGGAAAATCTCTTTATGATTATGATGCATTACAGAAAATAATTGATGAATCGGGTTGTTTTGTGCATGTTAATGAAGAAGATGTTTCTCATAAATCTAATTCTTGGGGAGCTACTTTCTCCAAAGAATTATTAGAAGGAGTTCTTGGACTTGCTACAGGTACAGGAGGATTAGCATTTGCAAAAGCAATGGTTAGTTCAGTAGGACAAGCCGGATTAACTATTTCAGGAGATAAGAATCATACTTCAAAGAAATGTTGTAATATCATATTTGTATGTGAATATTTATTAGGGATGCCTGTTATTAGTGCAATTGTATGTACTGTAGATACTAAAGAAAATTCACAAGCATTAACTTTAGGTCCTTGTATAAAAGAACATAGTACAAGTACTGAGTTAACTATACATAAGGATACTTATATGTTTGTAACACCAGCTTTTATTGAACAATATTCAGGTGATTTAGTTGATGGAATGAATGACCCAGAATTTGAAGCTTTAACTAAAAAGTTTCAAGAATTTTTGAATCCACCAACAACATCATAATTATATAAGGAGAGAAAACAATGGCTATTAAATTAAAAGACTTATTAAAAGAAAACGAAGAAAGAGGATTATCTAATGAAGTAAAAAAACACTTCTTAGAAATCGTATCTACATATAACAAGTATCAAGAACAAATTGATAGAAAATCAGATATCATTGAAATAGCTGAAACATTGGGTGCCATTACCGAAGCAGCTAGAGAACTTGCTCTTAGAGAAGCTGATGATTGGTTTGATAGACATACCATAAAAAGAAATATGAGTGAACTAACTAAATTAGAAACTCAATTTAAAAAAGTAACTAAAGAAGCTAAGAACTTAGACCAAAGGATGCATGGATTATATGAAGATATGGGTAACATCCTTTCCAGATATTACAAACTCGGAGATATTACAGAAGAAGAGATGAGAGAAAGATTAAGTATGAAAGAATCTAAAGGAGATTGTGGTTGTGGATGTGGAGGAGTAACCGAAGGCGGATGTAAAGGATAATAAAATGGCTAAAGTAGAAACAGAAAGATACTTTGGTAAAAAAGGAATCATCATTATGATTCGTGATGGGAACAAAATGGTGTCTGCCATCTTCAAAGATAAAAAGAACGCTGATAAGTTCAATAGAAACAAACCAGCTGATGTTAAAAAACTTCTACAACTAGCTAAAAAAACAAAATTTCCAAAAGCAATTGATGAATCCTTATATGAAGGATATTTTTCTACACTAGACCAAATCAGAAAAGATTCTAAAGATGTTAGAGATTTCGTAAAGAATGTTTTCGCAGATAGAGATTTTAAGAGAATGAAGAATGATAAAGAATTCATTAAATATCTTAAATCAATATACGAAGGATTTGCATCAGATGCACAAAGAAGAGCTGCATTTGCAAGTGGATATAAAGCAAAAGGTAAAAAAGGTAAGAAGAAAAACGAATCAGTACATGAAGATGCAACATTTGGTGGTAAGTATAATCAAAAGGCATTAAAAACAAAAATGTTTTCACATCATTTTGGTAGTAGACGAGGAAGATATGTAATAGATTGGTATGATGGAAAAGGAAAGCACAAAGATGGAAGTCCATTTGTAGGTATATCAATTAGTAAGAACAAAAAAGATTTAGCTTATAAAGTTGTTGATTTCTATAAAAAAGGATACATACAAGTTAGTGATGTTTATAAAGCATTAGAAACAGACCCATCTAAACTGAAAATAGAATCAGTAAACGAAGGATATGGTGATTGGGTAAAAGCTAAAAATCTTACTGATATTATTAAGTTATCAAAACAAAAGAAAAATGCAACATTCTATGTAACCGATGATAATAATTCTCGTATCGGTTCTTTCTATCTAAAGAATGGTAAGTTTGCAAAAGCAACTACTGCAAACCCTAATTACGATTTACAAAGAAACAAAACAAAATTAAAAGATAGAAGTGATGTAATCTACAAATATAAAGTAGATGAATCAGTAAACGAAGGTTCAATGGATTGGGAAAAACATTTCAAAGGATATAACGAAAAAGAACTAAAAGTTATTTCTAAA
>CEOH01006615.1_pt1 | contig 13790 bp, 7 predicted proteins | sample 530311 | NCBI WGS metagenome assembly CEOH01 (sample SAMEA2619923, study PRJEB7988) | marine metagenome | biome: marine biome (ENVO:00000447); feature: deep chlorophyll maximum layer (ENVO:xxxxxxxx); material: "saline water (ENVO:00002010), including plankton (ENVO:xxxxxxxx)" | depth 60 m
CCCTCTTTTACAAATCATTATTTATACCCAGGAGGCGAAGATGACCCAGAAATACAAAGATTACAGGAAGATGCATCGGACGACTTCTTCAAAGAAAGAATTATGGGAATCCCTAGTCCTCCACGCGGGCTCGTATTCCCGGAGTTTAGGGCAGACTACCACATACGAGACATTGAATATGTACCTGAGGAACCTGTCCACTTATGGATTGACCCCGGATATGCGGGTGGCTATGCCGTTGAAGTTGTACAAATTCTTAACGAACAAGTGTGCGTCGTTGATGAAATATATGAAAAAAGCCTTATTACAGAAGAAATTGTAGACATGGCAATGGACAGACCGTGGTGGAAAGATGTTCAGTTTGGTGTTATTGACGTTGCAGGGTATCAACATCAAGCCATGTCTGCTCCAGCAGAAGTGTGGTTAGACAAAGCAGGTTTGTACATGGATTCAGAAAAAGTAAAAATTAACGACGGAACTGAAAGATTAAAGTCTATGCTTAAAATTGACCCTAAATATCACAGACCTAAGCTAATAATTAACCCTAAATGTAAAGGGGTACTGTCAGAGTTTGGTTCAGCACCAAATCCTTTTGACGGACAAACTAAAGTTTATAAATGGAAAACGGATAGAGACGGAAATATAGTTGGCAATCAGCCTGAAGATAAGTATAATCACGGTATTAAAGCATTAATTTATGGCTTGATTAACCGTTTTGGCTACAGCCATATTGAAAATAGAAACACTATTCGTGTTAAAAGGTGGGCGTAATGGCACGAAAATTAAAAGCTGAAGATATAATTAACAAAGTAGAAGGGCATTATGATTCCACAGAACCTTTAAGGTCTAGGATGGAAGCAGATTATTCCCTTTATAGACTAGATCCTTACGACGCAGGTGACGGATTTCACTCATACACATCCAACGAACCTTCAACTTATGCAGATAAAATAATATCTTTTTTAAGTTCTTCTGAGATGGTAGCAAGAATTCCTAACTTAACAGAAGACAGAGAAAGAAGAGAAAATAATAACAAGAAAGAAAGATTTTTCTTAGGTGCGTTAAGACACGCAGACGAAAGATTAACTAAACAAATGAAACCTTCATTAAAAGCTCAGATGTCTTGGTTTATAACTCTTAGAGGCTGGTATGCAGGCAGAGCTTTAATTATGAAAGACAAAGATGAAAAAAGTTTTATTGATATAACTCCTTGGGATCCCATGCATACATATTGGGGAGTAGGAGCAGAAGGCCTTATGTGGGCATGCTACAAAGTAAAAAAATCTAAAGAACAAATAGAATCTGAATACAATATTAAACTTACCCGTAATGATAATTACGAAGACTGGTTAGAAGTATATGACTATTATGACAATGAAGTAAACATGGTTGTATTGTCTAACGGAAAAGTAGCAAAAAAAGCAATGCCTCATGGTTCTCCACGAGTCCCTGTTTTTCTAGGACCTGTCGGAGCAACCCCAATGATACAGGCGTTGAATGACCATGTTCCAATTGATGACACAATTGAAGATCATGGAGAATCTATATTTAAACACAACAGAGAAAGTTACGAGAATCATAATCATGTTATGTCAATAATGCTCGAGATGACATCAAGAGCTAGAAAACAAGGATTAAAAATTAAATCACGGGACGGAACGAAAACTCTTGACGAAGATCCTTATAAAGAAGGCACAGAAATCTCACTCGCTCAAGGCGAAGATATAGAACCGTTAGGTTTAATGGAGATAGCCAAAGAGACAGGCTCTTTTATGGGACTAGTGTCTGGCGAAATGCAGAGAGGGTCCGTCCCACACTCAATATTTGGAGATCTGCAATTTCAGTTGTCAGGGTTTGCAATTAATACACTTAGGCAAGGAATAGACAGCGTACTGCAACCAAGAATAGATGCATTGCAATCTGCATACACTTCTATTTGTATGCTACTTAATGATCAATATTTAACAGAAGCCTTTGATACTATGGAATTATCTGGACAAGATATGAACAGATCTTACTTTAAAGAAGAAATAACTCCTGCAGACATCAAAAACACAGGAGATATTATTATTACATTTGTAGGGCAACTACCACAGGATGACATGTCTAAGATGAGTATGGCTCAGATAGCAAGAGAAGGCGAAAGCCCATTGTTACCTGACGTTTATATCAGAGACAAAATCCTAGGGCTACAAGATACTGATGACATGGAAGATGCAATCAGAGAGCAACAGGCAGAAAGAGTTTTGCCTGAAGCAGCGTTGTGGACTTTACTGTCTGCAGCAGAAGAAAGAGGAAGACCAGATCTTGCTCAATTTTATTTTGGAGAATTAGTTACAATATTAAATGAAAAATTAGCAAAGAGGCAGGAGTCAATCATGGCTGCTCAACAGGCTATGCAACCTCAACAACCTCCACAGCAACAACAGGGATTACCCGGTATGGCTATGGGGACAGGAGGAGCAGGCCCTACAGTAGATCCAAGAGCTATGCCTAATGCAATGATGGGAGTACCACCTCCCGTACCTACTCCTCAAGGAGGACCTAATGTTCCCCCCGGTCAACCTAGACCCGGAGCACTTTCTCCTGAGCAGTTAGAATTATTAAGGGCACAAGGCCCTGCTCCCACAGGAGGGATATAATGACGTATAAAGAATTAATAACAATTTTAAACAGAGATTTTGCAGGAAAAACGGCTGACTTAGGGTATCTTATTGGCGATTATGACCAAAGTTACAACCAGCAAACATACGGATCAGGTACTAAACCAACCAAGTTTGAACAAGATCGTGTACGTTCGTTGGCAGGAAGTTTTTCTCGTGGTGGTATTGGCGACAGAAAACAAGAAAGGTTAAGTTTTGACGAAGCCGAAAAAGCTATTCAAATGGCTTTAGCTATAATACGTCAGGCAAATTATGCGGGAATTAATGTTAACAATTTTACTGAAGATGAGTTAAAAAATACTATTGAACCTGCTGCAAAAACAAAAGGGACTCTTATTAGAGAGACAGTTTTTAATGGAACAGGAATATTAGATGGGCTTGAAACTATGAAAGCAAAAGTAGCAAAGCAGGCATATCCTGACCGATTAACAAAACCAACTCCAGACACTACCCCTACTACCCCTACTACCCCTACTACCCCTACTTCCCCTACCGGTGATTTAACTAAAGAAAGAGAAGACTTGTCAGCAGAGCAAAAACAAGCTCAAGAAGATAAAAGAAGAGTAGCGTTAGCAGCAGGAGCAAACCCTATGAGCGTAGCACCAGCCCCTACTGCAGCACAAGCAGAATTGGGAGTTGTAGGTGCGACTAATCCTTTTGGAAATATACAAGGAGCAGAAGCAGCGTATGCAGCATTGTCCCCAAGACAAATAGCAGCAGGAATGCCTTCAACTTTAGCAGGAGCATTTAGTCCTTTTGCACAACAAACTTACAGGCAAATGTTATCACCTTTGGCTCAAGAAAACGGAGTGTATGAATTTTTATCAGTAGCAGGACTAGCTCCAAGAATGGCAATGCCAAATGATCCTTCAACAGTTAATGATGCTTTGTCATTTAGAGCGTTTTTGTCACAAGATCCAAACGCTATAACTCAAAATATACAACAAGGATTAAGCCTTTTAGAAAGTGCAAAAACAAAAGCTTCTTCTGACATGCAAGGATTTTTAGCAGGAACTAATTCAACAACTGAAGAAAGATTGTTGTATCAGGAATTTTTAAAAGACCCTGCTGCAGAATTTAATTTAAGAAGTGCTTTGGCAGACAGAGCTTATCCCGGTGTTGTTGGAGATGCAATTAAAGGAGCATTGTCAGATCAGTATTACAGCACACTATCTACTAATCCAATTGCTTTATCACAACCCGGATTTTATAAAAATGCATTTGCAAATTATATGCCAACAGCAATTATGACAAACTTTGTTTCTTCTACAGGAGAAACCTTAGATCAAAACGAAGCAAATGCTGTTGTCACAAACGCAGCAAAAAACATAGCTGGAGATGGTGTTCCAGAAGTGGATAAAACCCTAACAGCTGATAGTACCGAAAAAGAAATAGCTAAGGTTACCCCAAATAAAGCAGACCCTGCAGTAGTGCAACAACTACAACAAGGGGAAAAACCCGGTGTAAGAACAGATATGACTCCACCTACAGATCCTAGAGTAGTAAAAGATATGACTACCCCTGCACCAGCACCTACCCCAACACCTGCACCTACACCTACACCTGCACCTGCACCTGCACCTGCACCACAAAATGTTGCGGGAGAAATACCAAACATTGCTAACATGGCATTAGATGATATGGGGGGACTTCCTCCAATAGGAACATCTCCAATAGGAACACCTCCAATAGGAACGCCTCCTGTAGATGATCCTATGGCAACTACTACTTTGAATCCAATGTTAGCACCTGTAGTTGGTGGAGAAATGCTAGGTGAAAGAATGGCTGACAGACAGAATGAGTACTCAGGACAAATACAAGGTGACATGCAATATGTTCCTCCGGGAGTAGGAAATGTAAATCCATTATTAGATGATTTAGGAATGACTCCTTCACTTAGCCCTTTGGCTATGGGACCAGCAGGTGAAATGATGGGCGAAAGAATGCTTACAGAACAAGATTTGAATCCAGACTTGCAAGACATGGATGCTATAAATTATGGGTACAATCAACCTGTATACAGTCAACCTATTAGTCCTACAGGATATTACGTAGAACAAGGAGTTACAGATCCATTAATGGCAGATTTAGGAATGACCCCTTCAACATTGCCTCCGGTAGGTGGAGAAATGCTAGGTGAAAGACAATTAGCTTCTACCTCGCCACCCGCAGGAGAAATGATAAATGAAGGAATGGCTAACTGGAACCTTAGTCCTAGCGAGATGTTTGCTCGACAATTTCCTTATTCCCCACCTGCAAACTTAATGTCGTCACCTGCATTTGGTGGAGAAATACCCGGAACATTAGATACAGGACTTGGTGGATATGACCCTGTTCCAAAAGCTACTAACCCGCTAGGATTTGGAAACGAATTAAACGCAGCTTACAGAAACTTTTTAACCCAAAGAGGCATAGATCCTAAAAAGTATACTTTTAATATGTTCCTCAGAGACAGAAATAAAACCCCTAGAACACCTGAATTTGCAATAGATGAAATGGCTATACCTATGGGTGCAACTCCAGGTAGATTGCCTCAAATGCAGCAAGGCATAATGCAACTACCACCGTTGGGAGCAGGAGGAGGGCCATCACTGTAATGACAGCATATACTTTTTCAGACAGATATTTTCAACCAACAGGTTTGTCAGACAGATTTACTGCTGAGCAAAGAAGACCTAAAAGTAACAGCAGTGCTTTTGGAGATTTCTTGTCACCTTCATGGCAACAGGAAATTGGAAAAACATTTTTAGAACAAAATCCTTTGGCTACTTATTTAAGTTCGCCAACAGGAGAAGCGTTTACTAGAGGTGGATTAATAGAAGCAGAGTCTGCAGCACGAGGGGGTGCTATGAGAGGTCAGACTCCTACAAAAAGAAGATTCTTTCAACAAAGCTTCCAAGATGTTTACAATGATTATTTAGCAGAACTTGGAGGTCAAGCAAGGCAAGGAGAGATTCCTACAACTACATTTAGAGAATATTTAGCAACAGATCCGTTTACCGAAAGATACGCTAGGTTAACGCCTGATGAAAGAAGATATTACGGATCTCAAGGAAGAGCAACATTTGCTCCTAGAACAAGGCAGATATATTATTAATGCAACAAGATTCATTTAGAAATTGGCCCCAAGGAGTACCTGTAAGACCTAGCAGTCCTACAGACTCTTCAAGCTTCAGTTCTTTTGTCCCTGCCCCTTTAAGTACTCAGAACGCACAGCGTAGACCACAAAAAAAACAAAGCTTTTGGAGCATGAGTACAAGTCCTATAATAGGAAGAGAACAAGTTAGAGGCTCGTGGGTTCCTGATATTGCAGAATCTACAGTTGGAACAATAGCAGAATTTACAACTAGTCCTTTAGATTTAGCTTTATTAGGATTAGCAGCATTTCCTTTGACAACATGGGCAGGAACTCCTTTGTTAGCAGCAAGAGCTGCAAGTAAGATTCCGGCAGCAATTAGAATGTCAAGAGCAGCACAAGCTGCAGCAAGTGGAGGAAGAGCGTTAGCAGCTCCAGCTAGAGCAGTAGCAAGACCGCTGGCAGGTCCAGCAAGAGTAGCAGCTAAAATCACAGATCCGTTAGCAGGAACAGCAGCAGCCTTACCCGCTAGATTAGGAGTTGAAACAGTAGCTAACGTAGGAGCAGGAATTGGATCAGAACAACTAGGGCAAGAATTTGGAATGCCTGGTGCTATCGCAGGAGGGCTACTAGGAGGAGTTGGTGGTGCAGTAGGATCAATGCAAACAATTAAAGGCATAAGAAAAGGATACGAAAAAGCTTTAAAGATGCCTTCTATAGAAGAACACGCTAAAGTGCGAATAAAATCTGCTGAAGAAAAATTAACAAAACAACAACAGTTAGGAAAAGAAAAAGTTACTCTAAAAGATTATATAGGAGCAGATCCCAAAAAACCTGAGAAGTGGGATATTAATTCTTATACATTAGAAGCTGACAAAGAGTTTTTGCAAAAAAGAATAGACGCATGGAAAAACTCATGGGTGTACAAAATGGGAAACAAAGTTGGACAAACAGCTAGAAAGATAGCATTTTTGCAAGACAAACCTTTTACTTCAGGCATGTTAAAAGTAGGGTCAAGATTAAATCCTCACAGATGGTACGACCCTGCGTTATACGCAAGAAGTGGTGCTCAACAACTAGAACACGTAATGGAAATAAATAAATACACTACATCTAAGTTAGTAGAAAGATCTAATAACTATTTATTTAGCCCATTAAAAAGTGGTAGGCATTTTTATGATCCTGAAGTTTTTGGGAAAGTTGACATGGAAGATTCTATAATTACCAGAGGGCTAAAAGGATTTGGAAAAGCACAAGTTGATAGTAATCCAAATTTAGGGAAAATAACTCAAGGGCCACTAACAACAACAAGAGCTAAAAACAAAATGAAAAAAGCTGGAATTACTAATGTTGACAAGCTGTCAGAAGGAAGAATTTACGAAGAGTATTTTAGCACAGGTGCAAAAGGCAAGGCATGGAGAGATGCAAAAGTTTTGACTGACGACATGATTGAACATTTAGACAGGTTAAGAGAATTAACTAAATTTAATGTGGAATTAAAAAACAGAATAGTAGGAAGAAACATTAAAGGTAAAAACAAAAAACTTGCAGTAAAATTTATTACCGAAGGTGATGACTCTATAATTCCTTTTGGAGCTTCTAGTGAAGAGATAGATAAAATTATAGAAGAAGCAATAGACAATGCTGATTCTATAGAAGGAATGACAAAGCAACAATTTAAAGACTTGCATTTATCTAAAGGAAAGTCTTATATAGGAAGACATGTAGTTCACAGAATAGATCCAAAGACAGGAGAGCTAGAACAAGCGATTAGGTCGGGAGACCGTCATTACAAAATAGTCAGAGGAACTAAAGCTGGGTTTGAAAAACAAAGAACCTTTGAATGGCTAGAAGAAGGAATGGATGAAGGCTTTGCTTATTTGCCTGCACATCAGTCTGCAATACTAAACACAGCAAGCGTTATGAAAAGAGGTGCAGAAATAGAAGTTGCTAGGTTAGCAGAAGAAGAATATTTACAAATGGCTAAACTTGGAACTACTCGTATTAAAGTAAAGCGAGGAACAAGAGTTAGTGAAAAAGATGTGTATAAAAATTGGGACAAATCAAAACGAGGAAAACCTACAGCTAAAGCAGTTAAACAAGAAAAAGAATTGCAAAATATTTTAGTAGCACTAGATGAGTTTGAGGCAGCTAAAAAAAATGACAAAGTTTTAAAACGTGCTGCAGAAGATATGAAAGTAAAATATTCTGATGCAAACAAAATTATAATAACTATTCATGATTTGTTAAATAAAATTAGAAAAAACCCAAAAAGTTTTGGAAAAATTAAAACACAAGTAGAAGAGCTAGTAAAGTTAAGAAGGTTTTATCCGGAGATAGATGAGATTTTAGGAGAAAATTTAATAATAAAAACAAACGAAGATATAGATAATTTAATTAAAAATGTAAAACAAGGAATTAAAAGTCAATACAAGCTAAAAGATTATCAAATAAAATACGCTGTTAAATTACAACAAGCCAGAAGAATTTTTGGATTAAAATCTAAAATAGATGATATACCTACAGACAAAAGAACAATAGCGTATAAACAATGGTTGGAAACTCCTGAAGAACAACTTTTTCAAGATGTAGCAAGAGAATACCAAACAAACTTTAAAAACATTTATAAAACTAAAGAAGACTTACATAAAGAAATACAAGCCGGTAACAAAGCAAACAGAGGAAAGCCTATGTCTGCTATTCCGTCACCTAAAGAATCTAAAATGTCTAAAGACATTAGAGAATTGTACGACACTCCTGAAGAATATAATGCAGTCAAAAAGCTGCACGACAAATTAGCTGAAACAGGATGGAGAGACATAGAGCCTACAGAAGTAAAAAAAGCAATAAAGTTATTAGACGCACAAATAAGAGTTAGAAGAGGAACAAGAGTTTCTTATATAACTGATGATGACTGGAGAAAGGCTACAACATCTTTAAACAAAAATGTTTACGAAACAAATTCAGGAAAAATAATGCAGGAGTTTGATAACTTTACTGATTTAAGTAATGTAGACTTACCTGCCCTAACTAAAAGACTAGAAGATACTGTTGATGATTTAGTAAGTAAAACAAATGCGTATAACGAAAGATACAAAGTTTTAATTAAAAGAAAAATGGCAAGCGAATCAGGGGGGCTATTAACAGAAATAAATCCAAACAGTACTCAGTTTAAAAATATGCTTGTTCGTAGACCTAAAAACATGACAGCTAAAGATCAAAGAGATTTAGATAATCTTATAAACGATGTCAGAAAACTAGAAGAAGGATACGACCCTAGTGAATTTATGAAAAAAATTGAGGGGCTTAACAGAATACAAAGGCTAGCAGCACTTGCAGGAGACAGTAGCTTGTTTGGAATCCAATTAGTTACAGCCTTGTTTTCTCACACTCCTGTTTGGATGAATGCTGTTCCTAAATTTTTTGGAATGCTTGTTACAGGATTAACAAATCCCGACAGTGTAAAGTACGCAAAAACAGCAATGTATAACACTTTAGAAAACAGAGAGATAATAAAGAATTCAAGAATAGTTTTATCCGGAGATCCTAGACAAGGAGCAGCAAACTTAGAGTTTACACAAGCTTTAGAAAAAGGAGGGGCTATAGATAGATTTACAAACAAAGCTAAACTTGCACCCGGAGGTATAGGAGGAGTTGCTGTTGGGGCTAGCAGATTTTACAATGCTTTTGGAGAAGCTTTTGCTTACACAATGGATTACGCAGGATTAGAAATTAGAAAGTCTTTAGAAGACGCTTATACTTCTACAGTAGAAAGTGCAACTAAAGGAGGCACAAGAAAGGCTGTTGCTTTAACAGCAGAAGACTCAGCTGCCTTAGATAGTTATGTAGATGCAATAAGAGGGCTGTCTAGCTCGCAGTCATCAGGAGTTCTTGCCAGACAAAGAATGTATGAATCAGCACTTTTACTGGCACCAAGATATAGACGGGCTATATTTGCTTTATATGGGTTAGCAGGGCAATCAGGCCCCGCAGGAGCAGCTGCAAGAAGAGCTATAGTGAACACAACTACAGGATTTATGATGGTAACAGTAGGGCTTACAATAGGATTATCTAAAATGGGAGGAGATTCAGAAGAAGAAACTAGGGAAAAATTAAAAAGAGTGCTAGATCCTAGCTCAGGAGATTTTATGTTGTTAGACGTTAAAGGACAAAGATTAGGGATTGGAGGAAAACTTATTTCAGATGCAAAGATATTAACAAAAACACTTAATGCTGTGCGTTATGGACTTGATGACGAAAAAGAATTAGAAGACTACAACAATTTTATAACTGCAAACTTTGCTGACAATCCGGGTATTAAATGGATAAGAGGACAAACAGCATCAGCTCCAAAAGAATTTATTAATGCAGTAATAGGAGAAAATTACATAGGAGAAACACATTGGATACAAGAAGAAGAATGGGGAGCGAAAGTAAGAGGGCTTAGTAGAGTAATAGGAGAAAACTTAGCACCTTTGTGGATTCAAAGTGGAATGGACGGTGGTGTAACAGGGGTAGATTGGGATACGACTGATGAGTTAACAGGAACAATAACAAGAATGACAGGTGATTTTTTTGGATTAAGAACATGGCCCCAAAGTGCAGGGAACTTGTTACAAAGACAATCTTTTGATGTTATAGGAAAGTCTTATTCTGACTTAGAACCTTTTGAAAAAAAACTACTATCTCATACTCTTTCAAAACAATTGTCAGATTATCAACAAAGACAATTAGAAAGAACAGACAACCCTATGACAGAGTATTTTGAAAAAATAAAAACAATAGACGAAGAATTTGTTAGAGGAATAATAGCTTTAATGGAACGATTCCCAGACACTAAAGAAGGAAACAGAGATTTGTTTTTTACTTATAGAACTTTAAAAGGGCATAGGTATGGTAGGCGTTACGAAGCAGGAATAGATTTAGAAGACGAATGGGCTAACAGAGAAACAAACGATCCTATTCTGCAAGCAATAAATAAAGCAAATGAATTATACGAAATAGAAGGCGTACAAATAGAGCCCGGAGTAATAGATTGGGATCTGTTTGAAGAAGAACAAGCCAAGCTAATGAAAACACTAACGCCTGAGCAACAACTGGCAGTAAAAAGAAATCAATCAGACTTTCCTCTTCCTGCTGAGTTTTTAAGAAGGATGCAAACAGGAAGTAAAAAAGAGTATCAAAAAATACTAGAAAGCCAAACTTTAAGGCAACAGTATTTAAATAGTACAAACAGAACTGAATTAGCAGACTTGTCTAATAGAAGATTTATGATGTTAGATGAAGCAGGAAATCTTGACATTGAAGACAATTAATTATATTTTATATATATAAATACCAATTAGGAGGGCAATTTGGTAAACGAAAATAATGACACACAATTAAGTATGGATGTGGCTACAGAGCCTACAGCTCCGGCAGAAGCTCCTGTAGAAACTACAGCAGAGCCACAAGAAAGTTCGGTAGAAACGCCACAGGAAACTACGTCTAGTGCTTCTACTGAAACTACATCTACTGAAACTACCCCTGCAACAGACACTGTTACAGAAAACTATCCAGGACAAACAGAACCTACTGTAGATACTAGTTCTTTGCAAAAACAACTTGAAGATCAGCAAAACAGAATGGCACAACTTGAACAGGAAAGAACTGTTAATCAAGTAAAAACACAGGCTGAACAGTACAGGGCTCAGTTAATTAATCAGGGATACACTCCAGAGCAAGCACAAGTAAGTGCCGAGGCACAATATAGGCAACAGTTGCAACAAGTGCAAACTACAGAACAATACAAACAAACTTTAGATTTTAAGGAAGGTCAATACAGAGCGTCTTTACATTACGGAAAACAATATAATATAGATCCTGAACAGTTGTTAAAGTACAACACTCCTCAGGAAATGGAACAAGCTGCAAGACATCAGTCAGAAGTTAGAGCACTCAAAGAGGAAAATGCTCGGCTTAAAAAACAGCAAGTGCCTGCACAGAGCTTTGACAATAACACAGCTCCGGCAGAAGCAAGTTCTAGCGAGGAAAGATTATTGGATCAATATAATTCAGGGGTTCGTAATCCGGAAACTGAGGCAGCAGCTCGTAGAGCAGCAGGTCTTGGGTAATTTTATTAACCTTAATAAATAAGGAGTAGTCGTAATGGCACAGACAGCGACAACAGGTAATTTAGAGAATGCGAGTAAGATAATTATCGCAGCAGCTAGATATACTGAAGAACACAATGCTCCTGCTATGGCTCTGATTGAAAGTTTTAGTTTACCTAACGGTGCTAAACAAGTAACAGTTCCTAAAGTAGGGCAAATGACAGTATCTGACTTAACAGATGGTGTTGACATTGTTGACGAAGAAGAAATCGGAATGACAACCGTTGATCTTACTGCAAGTGAAGTAGGAGCAAAGGTTATTTTAACCGACAAACTTGTTCGTGAACAGCAAAATAATGTATTCACTATAATTGGTAAACAATTAGGTGATGCAATGGCAAGAAAGAAAGATACAGATGTTCATTCATTGTATAGTTCTTTAAATGGTGGAACCACACTTGGAGGTACTTCAAGTAAAAATCTATCTCTTGCTAACTTACATGGGTGTATAGCATATGCAAAAGCTAAGAAATTTGGAAATCAAGTTTATGTTTTGCATCACCCTAATGCAATTGCTAATTTATCTAAAGAAGTAGCTACTCAGGCGTCTAACTCATCAGGAAGTGAAATTTCTAATGGTTGGTCTGCTGACTTGTTGAAAAACTTTTGGAGTGGACTACGACCTTTAAATAATGTAGCAATATTTGAAGATGGAAACTTAGATAACACACAAGGCTCAGGTGATGATGCTATAGGTGTTATCGCTGATAAAGGAGCTATGGCAGTTCTTAATTCAGTAGAAACTAGAACAGAGAGGCAGCGGGATATCAGTTTGAGGGCCACAGAACTTGTGATAACTTCAGACTACGGTGTTTTTGAGTTAGATGACAGCAAAGGAGCTGCGATGACTTATACTGCGTCCGATCTATCTACAGACAATTAATATAATTTGGAGGCAATATGGTTAGTCATTTTTATGGACATGATAGAAAAGCTAAGAAAAACGAAATTAACAAGTTAAGAAAGGAGTCAGGTATGAAAGGAGATTACGAATTAGGATTGTTAGATAACTGGCAACCTAAAACTAATTATTACAGACATACTCCCGGATTAAACACTAGTGGAGAATTAGCTTTTAAATGTGGAACTGCATTGCCTAATCAGCCTAACGATGCTGATACTCAAATTAAACGAGCTAGAATAGGAATTTTTCCTATAGCATGGGACGGCAGGTGCAGGCTTGAACTACAAGGAAAAGATTGTATATGCAATCCTAAACAAGAAAAAGTAGAGGAAGTTAAGAAGACGTCAAAATCTTCTTAACTCCTCCTTTTAGTATAAGTGTAACGATTGACCGAGCTTATACGACTTTTTAATAATCGGTTGGTCGTAGGGGCTTGTCCCCTACTTTATAAATAGGAGGGAATCATGGCATTTCCGGTTACAATACAAGGCTCTTTTGGTGACGAGAAAGTTACTTCTTCAACAAAGAAGAACAGAATCGGAGCTAGAATGGTACTTCCTGATGGTAGTGCTTTCGTTTATGCTTATGCAGGCGAAGCTATTACAGCAGGTAAAGTTACTATGCAAGCTCAAACAGCATCAGACCACATTAAAGACTTAGCAGTTGCATCAGCAGCATCTGCAGGAGCTACTCAAATAGTACTAACTAATGGTGGCTCAACAGCAGTTACTGCATCTAGTTCTTACACAGGACAAGGCACAACTGTTGGAGATTATGAAGATGGTTATGTTTTCATAAATGACGTTGATGGTGAAGGTCAAATGTGGAGTATTAAAAATCACTCTGCAGCAGCCACAGGAGCATCACTTACAATAAACCTACATGATACTGACAAGGTAGCAACAGCTCTTACAACTTCTTCACAGGCAGGTATTCTAAAGAATCCTCATAATGGAGTAGAAGTATGGGATACTAATGACATTGATGGTATCGCA
>CEOH01089286.1_pt1 | contig 13734 bp, 11 predicted proteins | sample 530311 | NCBI WGS metagenome assembly CEOH01 (sample SAMEA2619923, study PRJEB7988) | marine metagenome | biome: marine biome (ENVO:00000447); feature: deep chlorophyll maximum layer (ENVO:xxxxxxxx); material: "saline water (ENVO:00002010), including plankton (ENVO:xxxxxxxx)" | depth 60 m
TTACTGCTGTTTCTGGTAGCTGGAAAAATCTAATTGCAACAGGTGTTAAGTCATTCACAACATTGATGCATGGCGGTTTTGATGGATTTGATGTCACAGAAAAGAATCCACTTAGAAACACCTTGCATGATGGTGGCACTGAAACAACCAGCTATGAGTTTAATACAATTAAGCAAGCGATTGATTCTGTAAAGGATCCAGAATTTGCTGAGTACAATTTAATTTCAGTGCCGGGAATTACAAATGAGTCCCTAACAAGGCACCTAATTGATACTGTTGAGGATAGAAGTGATGCTTTGGCCGTTATTGACCTTAAGGGTGATTTCGCCCCAATCCACGAGGCACAGGCCGCTTCTTATGGTAGTGTCTCAACAGTTACCACCAACCTGAAAAACAGATCGCTTAATTCAAGCTACGCCTGTGCATACTACCCCTACGTAACAGTGCGAGATACTCTTACTGGTGATTTGGTTTACATGCCACCATCAGTTCTAGCAATCGGCGCTATGTCCTTCACGGATAGAACTAAGGCCCCATGGTTTGCTCCAGCCGGCTTTAACCGGGGCGGCTTGTCAAGCGGTATCGCTGGTTTGCCAGTGATCAGCGTAACTGACAAATTAAATTCTGAAGATCGCGATGATCTTTACGAAGCAAACATCAATCCAATTGCTAGTTTCCCAAGCGAAGGCATTGTAATCTTTGGCCAGAAGACGTTGCAAGTTACTCGCAGCGCGCTTGACCGTATTAATGTAAGAAGATTGCTGCTTTTCGTCAAGAAGGGCATCTCTAGAATTTCTAACGAACTTCTATTTGAGCCTAATGTTCAAGAAACATGGGATAGGTTCATTTCAAGAGCAAACCCATTCCTATCTGATGTTAAGGCAAGATTTGGTCTAACGGATTACAAGTTGGTTTTAGATAAAACCACCACCACCCCAGACTTAATCGACCAAAACATTCTGTACGCAAAGGTATTCTTAAAGCCAGCTAGAGCCATTGAGTTTATCGCAGTTGATTTCATTATTACCAACACTGGAGCTTCATTCGAAGACTAAAAGGAGAATATAATAAATGCCACAAGCAACAAATTTACCACCATGGGCATCAGCAGGAATCGAACCTAAAAGAAAATTTAAATTTATTTTGATTTTAGGAGATGTTCCTGCATGGGTAGTGCGCACTTCTGGTAGACCAAACATTAACGTCTCTCAGGGTGGAAAGCACAACTTCCTAGGTCACGAATTTAAATTTCCCGGTAGAGTTACTTGGGATAATATTGAAGTCAGCTTGGTCGACCCAATTGATTTCGACGCTTCTAGGAGACTTTTAAACGTAATTACTCAAGCAGGATACAGATCACCTTCGCAATGGGCTGGAGATAATGAAAACCACAGATTTTCAATTTCAAAAAGAAAATTTGTACAAGGCAATTTAGGTACAATACAAATTCAGGCCCTTAACGCCGATGGCGTCATTGCTGAAACTTGGACGTTAAATAATGCTTGGATTACCAAAGTATCTCATGATGATTTAGATTACAATTCAGAAGAGTTGCTAAATATCTCAGTCAGTATTGTTTATGACTGGGCCGATTTAGAGATCAATCAAGACTTAATTACTATTGGTTAATAAAAAATAATTTTATCTATTTATAGTAATGGGATTTGGAAATAACAAAAGTTCTTTAAATAAATTTGGCGTAGGTGTTGTTGGCTCGCATGAAAGAGGACTTCCAGCCGAGGGTGTTAGCCCCAGAGGCGCAGTTCTTGCAGAAGGCAACCTACAGTCCCCATATCGTTTTTTCTTGGAATTACGGGGTGTTGACGTGGCTTATATAGTCAATGTTGCACGCCCATCATATACTATACAAACGCAGGATGCCAAATTGTTGAATTGGAACTTTTCATATCCCACCAACATTACTTGGGATCCAATTACTTTTTCCATTAGAGAGTTATTTGATGGTTACACTTTTACTAGTATTCTTGGCTTATTTTATGGAAAGTTAGTTGATTATGGTTGGGATCCACCGACTGAATTAAGCCGCGTATCTCCAATTTTAAATGAACAAAATAAAAGATACGGAAAAGATTTATCAAAATCGGTATTAAAAGAATCTTTAGGACCGGTTAAAATAAAGTCATTAGATGATGAAGGCCAAGTAGTAGAAATATGGACCCTACACGGCGCGTTTATAACTTCAGTTAAACCATCAAACTTGTCTTATGAACAAGATGGCACAACGAGTATAGACGTGTCTGTAAAGTATGATTTTGCGACACTAGAGGTCAAGGGCGCCACAGGCGTCTTCGGTTCTGCCGCCCGTGCAGAAGTTCAAAGTTTATAAAAAATAAGAGGAAATATGACAAACCCAAAAATTGATGAAAACTTGCTACGAGCAATGGCTCAAGCGCAAGGTGGCAGTCAGTATACGCCACCGACCATGTTAGTAGACTTGCCGTCTAGGGGTCTTTTGTACCCCGAAGGTCATCCGCTAAAAGGAAAAGAAGCGATAGAAATAAAATATATGACGACAAAGGAAGAGGATATTCTTTTAAACGAGTCTTTTGTTAAAGCGGGAGTTGTTTTGGACAAGGTTCTAGAATCGGTTCTTCTTGATAGAAATATTAAGGTTGATTCTTTGTTAAATTGTGATAAGACTGCTTTGCAAATTGCTTGTAGATCAAACGCTTATGGTGAAAATTATGAGTTTGAATATGTTTGCACAAATTGTGAGCAAAAAAATGTTGAAGCCGTTAATTTAAATGAAATTAAACATTTTGACGTTGACTTTCAGAAAATTAGTGAAGATGGCGGCATAGTGCTAACTTTGCCAATGACAAAAGCTGTTGTCAAAGCAAAGGTTCTAGCTGGTAGAGACGATATCGAAGTACAAAAAAGAATAAAACAAAAGAAAAAGCACAATCTTCCAGAAGAGGTGTTAATTGAAAGATATCGTCAAATTTTCATCTCAGTTAATGATAACCAAGATCCATTATTTATTAGCAGTTTTATAAAAAACATGCCTTTAAGAGATTCAAAGTATTTTATGAAAAATTATGCTGCCGCGCTACCGGGTGTTGATTTTACTTTTGAGGCCGAGTGCTCAAATTGTGAAACTATCAACAAAGGAGGTGTGCCCGTTGGCTTGAACTTTTTTTACCCTGAACAGTGATTATATAGTTAATGTTTACAAAATTTTCTTAAGACTTATGAAAGATTATAATTGGTCTTTTGGTGAATTGTACTGTTTGCCAGTGTCATTAAGGAGGTGGATAATAGAACAAACTCTTAAAATGTCAGAAACAAAAGGCAATATTGAGTAGCGACTATTTATAATATGGTAGAGAAAATAAAAAAAGCCACTGGGCAAGTTGCAGAAGCGGAAGCAAAATTTAAAGCATTAAGCGGCGCTATAGAAACATCGTCTGGCAAGCTCTCAGAATTTAACGCCGGCCTCGCCACACTGGAAGGTCTCGGAAAGATCTTTGGCGCCCTTCCAATAGAAATAGTAAACTTTAATGAGACTTTAAAGGAGGCCAGCACCCTTAACGAAGATTTTATTAAAAACTTAGACAAAACAAGAAACGCTGTTCTTGATTTGTCCATGGAGACCTCTAACTTTGGCGTTGGGTATAAAGAAGTGCTTAAAGCCACTAAAGAGTTCTCACAAGAGAATGTAAAGCTCCTACCGATATACAGAGACAATATTAAAGGCTTGGTGGATTTTTCTGCTAGATTGAAAGCTTTTGGCGTTGATACCAAGGCATCTGCTCAATTAGTATCAACATTGACAACTAATCTGGACATGACAGCCGATCAGTTGGATACAACAAGGAGAACCTTGGTGTCTTTCGCAAGACAGACTGGTCAGAGCGTCCAAGAGGTTGTTAGCAGTTATTCAAAAAGTATTGGATCGTTTATGGATTTCTTAGATCCTGCCCAAATGAATCAATCTTTCATGCAATTTCAGGTTATGGCCCGCCGCATGGGGATGGAAGCCAATAAACTTTATAGTATTGCCACCCAGTTTGATACAATTCAGGGCGCCCAACAAATGGGTGCAAGATTAAACCAGACATTCTCAGCCCTTGGCATGGAGTTTAACGCACTTGCCTTGCAGGAAATGGGACCCAGAGAAAGAATGGACTACATTTCCAAAAAGACAAGAGAGGCTTTGAGTAGAGCAAGGAACATGGGCGGTCGTGAGGGTCGTTTAATTATGCGCTCTTTGGCAGCATCCGGCTTAGGAGATCTCCAAACAATCAGGGCTTTAGGCGCTGAGGGAGGCGGCAGAGGTGGCACACTTGGAGCTATCAGCCCAGTTGGGCGTGCTGAAGAAGCTCAAATGGCAGCAAGAGTTAATGCTTTAAACGTCTCTACGGCAACGCAGGAGAGGCTAAATCTCTTAGCGTTCAGGCGAAGTAAGATTATCGCAAAATTAAACCCTCTTTTGAATAACTTTAGCGAGATTCTTTTGGAAATTAATAAACGAATTCAGCCAAAAAAAGAAGCCGCTGCCATGGCAATTGTAGATGAAGTAGACAAATTTGCGGGCGCTTTTGCGGGTAGGGCCACGGATTTGTTCACAATGCAGGCTAAAATTGGTTCACGAGCAGCACAAACACTTAAGAATCAGGGTATCAATGCAACAGCCAATACAACTATTGGTGACGTTCTTGGAATGCTGGGCGAAGTCGCCGGCAAAGCAGGCCCCGTCAGAACAGCAGCCGGCGCTGGTGCCGGCGTCGCCGCTGCTAGCGCCGCCGCTGGTCCCGCAGCAGCGATGTTGTTTACAAATCAGCAAGTGAAAGAATTTGCCACTATAGTAGCAAGAGAGATTAGAGCAAGGGTAAAAGATTCATGATAACAATGGAAAATAATAATAATGTTAGATACACTTAAAAAATATCAAGGTATATGGAATAGAAACATTGACAGATTTAATGCAAATGTGAATGCGGCTAATACTGTGCCACTGAATACAACAGAAAAAAATCCATCGGAGGGAACAACTGAAGATGCGATTCAGGAAATTAGAAACGCCTTTCCATTTTCTGATGTTGTTTTTTCATTCCCGGTAACAGAGAAAGGAGTAAGATTAAGAATTCCCGCCTTTTTAGTAAGCCACAATGATTCGTTTAGTTCAAATTGGAATCCACAATCTGTATACGGAAGAGCGGATCCAATTCCAATTTACAGGAACACAACTAGAAGTATTTCTCTTAGTTTTAAAGTTCCAAACCAAGATATTAATGACGCTAACGCCAACTTTTTATCTTTGGGTACCTTAGTCAGAAACCTTTACCCTGTTTATAAGACTTTTGGCTCCAATGATATGTTGGGCCTCGGTGCACTAGTAGATGCAGCATCTGGACTAGCCCCAAATGAAGCCATAGTGGGCGCTCCATTGGTTAGAGTAAAATTTGCAAATCTTATTTGCAATTCTGCAACACCGGGCGCTGGCTTGCTGGGTTATATGACCAACTTGTCAATTACGATGGATACGGCTAATGGCTACCTTATTGACCCAAATAATGGTGGGGGAGAGCCTCTTATGTATCCTAGAATGGTTAATTTTAGTTTTAATTTTAATCCACTACACGAGCACAAATTGGGTTGGGGAACTAATGATCAGTGGCTTGGCGGAAACGCTGACAATTATCCATACGCCACTAAAAACAGTAATGAAAATGTACCCTCTGAGCTTCCAAGAGGGTCCGCAGCCGCAGCTTTTAGTGGGGACAGCACCCCATTAATTTCGGCTTTATTTGGTAGGTAAAAAAATGAGTTATTCTAGATATTCAAATACAGAAGAAGTAGAAAATTTTGACACTGGTTATAAGAAGGCTTTTAAGTCTAGGTATGGCCTTAGTGATTTTATAGTGCAAAAAAGAAGGGCACGCTTAAAATATCCAGATTTTGATGCAATAGCGTCTATGACTTTCCAGTTTGAAACTTGGGGCCTTGGCAGCAGGTTGCACAAAATTTCTGAAAAATTTTATGGAGATCCAACGTATTGGTGGGTAATTGGATTTTATAATAAAAAACCGGTCGATGCAGATTATTCGCTTGGCGATGTTGTTAAAATCCCACTACCTTTAGAGGAAGCTATTTCTAATTTAGGATTATAAAATGTCAAATATATTCTTTCCAGAAAATTTATCTCCGCAAGGGTATCTTACCGATATGATATTGGGACAGATGAGGTCCCGAAAAGCACCTTTCCCAGATTTTAGAAAATTAATATACAGTTATGACTATTCAGATAAGACTGGCAAAAAATTATTTTGTTTACACCCAGATGAAAAAAACATTTTACTAAAAGAAACTTTGGTAAAAACGCCAAAAAACAGTTCATCCTCTGATGGCTTTTTCTCTAAAGCCAAAGATAGATACATAATGAGAAGGTATTTGAATTTCTTAAATTCTATGACGCCTGCGCAGCAAGCAGCCTTGGTCCCATATATTAGGTTGTATGTTAAAGTGTTTAAGGGGGACGAATATATAAAATCAAGAGAGATTGTTTTTAATAAAGATTATAGAATACCAAATGCACCTAATCCACTGCTCGACGCTGGAAAGGGCACCGGAAATGCTGGTATCCAAAGCCTTTCAGTTTCAAGAGATTTTCAATATTACGGTATAACTAACCGCTTTAGTGTAGAAATGGATTTTCTATTCGATAGCTTTGATACATTTGCGAATGGTATGCAATATAACAATGTACTTGGCGCTGGTTTAGATGCATTACGCTTGGGGACACTATCACCGCTTACTGGCAATGATCAAGGCTCAGGATACATAAATTTAATTAAAGGCATATCTCAAAAATTAGAGGGTGGAGACAGCATAAGAGAGTATTTGATGTTAGAATATGGATATAAATTTCCAGATGATGTCGATCAAACCTTGGTTAGTAATGAGGACCGATTAATTTTTGAAAGTCAAGAAAAGAAAGAATTGAGGATTAACTGTTTTAAGCATGATTTTCAATTTAGTGAAACGGGAGAGGTTCGATTAGGAGTTAGTTACGTTGCAGCACCAGAAGTAGCTCTTGCCTCTCGTAACGAAACAAAGACAAACGATGTATTTTTAATTAGCGATAACAAATTAATTGATGAAATTTTAGATGAACCTTCAGAGAAGAAAGTTAAACAAACAAAAATTAGTGAAACATTAAAGACCCAGCTAAAGAAGCTAAATGAATTAAACAAACAAAAGAAAAAATTAGTCTCTGATTATTGTGGTAGAGGAGACAAAAAGCGCGCCAGCCAAATAGACAGAGAAATACAAAGAATCAATAAGCAAATTTTATCAATGAAAAAAGCACTTGCCGGTTATATGGAACATTTCTTTTTAAGATATTTCATGGCAACAGATTCCTTGTTTAACATGAGTTTTAAAATAAATCCAATGGAAATTGAGAGGTTTGTTTTATCTCCAACAAATTGGGTCATTAATGACACCGAGCAAGCGACCAAAAATCAGAAAATGACGGCGTTTCTAAATCGCGTAACACCAAAAATAGAGGAGCGCGACGAAGAAGGTAATTTAGTAAATGTTGCAGCGGTGGTAACAACAAATTATAAAGAAAAGATAAAAGAGTTGTACGAGAAAAAGTATTTTTCGCCTAGGGTTAAAGATTCCACCTCAGCACCGGGTTCAATATTAAATTCTGAGGAAATTAGAAAAAGATTTCCCGAAAACATAGAAGATGTACTGCCGAGTGAAGGTGCAGATAAAGATATACACCTATCTTATGCTTATTATGAAGCCCTGCAAACATTTACAATGTCTAGATTAGCCGCACAGGCCGCATTAGTTAGAACTGGCAATCAACAAACACAACAGGGGCCTGATCCTGCTTTAACAGCCCCACAGCCAATTGAAGGAACTGAGGCCGACTCATATGTGGAGAGATATGGGAACATATCGTTTTTTCCGTTAAAAGCACTGGTCGCTGCTGCAATTGATTTTACTTTGGATAAAGAAGAAGATGAAAAGGATTTTCCGATTATATGTTTAGGAAATGCAATTGCAGATTCAATGGGCAAGGAATACAATGTAAATTTAGGAGACCTGTTGATAGACAAAGACTTTTTTAAAGAATGGCTGCACAAAGAGTATTTAGACTCAACAACGTTTAATCCAACCTTGGATCAATTTTTAAATTCTATTTTTGAGAGTTTAGTCCCATCGGTTTTAAAAGCCGGCCTAGGCCACTTTAGCAAAGGAAACCACGGCTATATTGGTAGGCAAGTTTTTGAAGTTTCTAAAGATGTTTTTAACGATAAACAAATTTTTAAAAATTTAGAGGATGAAAACCCAAAAATCAGAGAAAAAGCGAGAACAAGATTAGCAGCAGCGATTAAAAAGCCAGCAAAAAAGAAAGAGCTTAAAAGGGCCTTAATAGTTTATTATCAAGACAATTTTAACAACCCAACTGATATAAAACAATCAAAAGCCTCCTTTTTGAAAAATTTTGGTGAGAGAAATTTCGATAAAAAACAAGATTATAATGACGGCATATACCATGTGCTTATTGGCCAGAATACGGGAATAGTTAATAGCATCAACTTTGATTACGTTAATGATGAGTATTTGAATACTTTATTTGCAATTAGAAATCCAAATAATTTAGCACCATATTTAAGGTATTCTTACGAAGCAAGGGTTAGTTTTTTCGGTAATGACTTGTTCTTTGGCAAATCTTCCTTTTTCGCGATTCCCCAAAATCAATTTAATGTAAATCAAAGTGGTATAACTATTCAAAGACCATCGAGAGATGTTTTTGGATTAAGCGGCTATTATCAGATAAGCCGCACAACAGATAGAATAAGCATGGGGGAATACACAACAACCGTTGTTGCTAAAAATATGTACTCGCCCGCTTTGGAAAAGGCTAAAAAGGCAAAGTGTCCTGACCGCCCGTCAATTGGTGCACCCTCAACAACTGGTAACCCATCTCAAGAAAAAGAAAAACCAATACCGTCTCACGTTGACCATGACATTGCCGAATATATTGATCAGGCTTTTGCCAGTGTCCCAAAATTAAGAGAACGTTTTAATATTAAATTAGATAAAAAAATATTTGAAGATCAGGAGGCGGCTAGAGAAGACTCATGAAGTTGAAAAAGTTTAACTCGCTTAAAGAATTAGAAAAAGAAATAGAATCTTATTATGAGTTCGCAAAAAGGGACTATAAAGAGGTGGATTTTCCGATTCACCTATTAAAAGAAAAAGAGCTTGAAGAGGCTGGCGAACTGCCCTCTTCTAACAGGACCTCCTCCGCAAAAGAAAAATTTACTAGTCACAAAAACTATAAGGATTTAGTCAATGAGTTGAATTTTCCCAAAGGGCCAGACGCCATAAAAAATAAAGTTGATACATGGTATAAAGATACTCTGTATGGCTTGGTAAACCCTAAGAATAATTTAATTTATCACAACTATTGGATATTTGTCAATATAGCAGAAGACCCTAAAAATCCAATATGTGTTTTTGATTTTGTGGCTGACGCTTTTGATCAAATGAAAGAGATATTTGAATCTAAAAGACCAGTACAAAGCAGTGCCCTTTTAAAAACATTGCAGGCAAAGAGAGGAAACTCAAGCACCATAAGTATAGAAAAGAAATACAATGACTACATTGATAAGCGTTATGAAGATTTTGTTGCTAAAGCTGCAAGAACCAACTCTAGGAGCAGTAAAACTCAAGGATATTTTACAAAAGAATCAAAAGTTCTCTCAAGCATTAAAAACTTTGATGATTTTAAATCAGAAATAATAAAATATTTCAAAAAAACAAAAAAGATAACCACGTTTAATGGGTTTTTTGACACTGCAAACACAGATATATATGATTCGTACTTAGCGTTTGATATATTTGACGACGGCGACAATCCAACTGATGAAAAAAGGTTAGAGTTTCTTAAAGACCCAAATTACTTCATATATGAGTATGCCGCTCGCCAAGCCGGCTTTTTTGTAGATCAGAATAAGCCATGGCGACTTGTCGCAGACATGTCCTCAAAACCAATAGCTGGTGCGATGAGGAGAAGATTGGAAGTATCAAAGATTCTTTTTTTGAATAAGCAAAAGGTTATGAAGGCAGTAGGGGCAGGGAAACAAATTATTGCCGATGATATTAATCGTTTTTATGAGAACCCACAGATAATATTTTCACCAATCTACTTTAGAGATTTTATAAGTGATATCAAGGCGGTCTTAGAATTTGCAGACTATTTTAGAAACGAATTAAAAATAAGCAACAATACTATAAAAAATTTCAAAGATAGCTTTATAACCATAATGGAAAATAAAAAACCAGAAGATGTTTTTTTGGAACAAGTTTTTTTTGAAAAATCCAGCGCCGCCGATGCAACCTCGGAAGAGTTTGATAAGTTAAGAATATTTGCCATAAAATTTATAGACATTTTAGCATCCTTGGCATCTAATGAATTCTTGGTTGATTTTATTTACTTAAGTTTGGAAAATGAAATTAAAGTTTTACAACCAATAGAGAAAAATTTTGACACCTTGACACAGAATGATTTATATAATTCTGTGTTTTCTCCGATACACGAATACGCTTTTTTTACTTATTTACCAAGAAAATTAGAAATATATTATCAAAGGTTTTTAGAATCCTACCCCTCATATACCACTTTTGAAAAAACATCTAGGGGACTAACAAAGGCAATCAAAAATCCAAGACAGCCCCTCCTCCCCTTTACAACAAGAGAGTCGGCTGGCCTGACAAATGATTTTTATCGTCTAGATTTCTTAATTGATTATGTTGAGTTAAGGTTGCTTGAAGAAAATAAACAAGTTTCATTGGAAGAAAAAAAGTTTTTAATAGATGAGGTTAAGGAGTTGTATCAAGAGTCTTTAAGCAGACATAGAGCCAAACAAGAGTTGTCCTTGGAGATAAGAAACATAGCTACAAAAATAATAGAGGGCTATGTCGGCTCTCCATATAATAAGGTAAAACCAGCAGATTTAAAAAAGCAAGCAAAAAAATCTGGAATGTACGCACATCAGGCACTTTTTGATCAAAGTGCTTTAGAGCCTAGAATCCTGCTAGAAAGAATTTGCTTGACATTGCCTGACAGAGCGGATATACTGATCGAAGATGAAGTTTGTGGAAAGTTTGATTTTGCAGCAACTGTAAATGAATCACCACCAGAGGAAGAGATTGAAGAGGTTAAACCTGAAGAGCCAGAGCCAACCCTCAGCAGTGAAGCCGAGGATGAAAATTTAAAAGAGAAAATTGATAAGGAATTTAAAAAAATGATGGAGTTGGCTAATATAATTGGCACTAGCGATTACACGAAAGATCCACCGGGCTGGTATAGGGTTAGAACATATATAGAGGAAGAATTGCCTAAAAAGTTTTCAATAGACATCAAAGCAGAAATATGTAAAGAGAGCGGGCTAGGTGGCAAATATCAAATAAAACTCCTTCAACTTGCTGCGGCCATGGCCGCTAGTTACGGAAAACTCGTTGGACCAGCACAGGCAGGCGATGCGATTACTTTTCTCGGATTTATGCTCGGGGATGCAAACATTAAAACTGGTTATTTTGAGTGTAAATGTGGCCAAGGCAAACTAAACTGTTAATAATTTAGAAGGAAAGAATGATTTTTTATCAAAAAGTAAACAATAAAACTTACTTTTATCAGGACCAATTTGTTCAATCACTCCCAGAGGGGAAAAGGGCAACTTGGTTTTTTGACAATATGGACACAGGCTCTTTTTATGTTCAAGCCATCGCGAATCAAAAAATTGAAGACTACTTGCCCTACATGGATTTAGAGGCATGGTCTAAAATTAAAAAGAAAGTTAATTCACAGAAAAAAGCTTTAAGTGTATGTAAAATAAAGAGTGACGACCTACTTTCGCTTTTACCGGCTGACCTGTTAAAAGAATACTGCTCATATCTAAACAAGGCAACAGAAGAATTTGTTAATAAAAACAACATAAATTCATTTAATATGCATGTTTCTAGAATTGCCTCGTTGGTTGAAAAAATAAAAAGCCAGCGTGTTAGGGTTAATTTTAAAAATCTATCATTGGCTGAGTCCAACAATCCAAGAAATAAGAGAATGCTGCAAAAGATTGAAGAGGGTCGCAGAGTTATTGATTACGATGTTTTGGGTAGCAGGACCGGTCGCCTCACCAATAAGACTAATAGTATACCAATCCTAACTTTAAAAAAGGACTTAAGAACAATTATTGAACCGCAAAATGATTTATTTGCAGAGTTTGATTACAATGCCGCCGAGGCCAGAGTTTTATTGTCTTTATCGGGGATAGAACAGCCACAAGAGGATATCCATGACTGGAATATTCGGAATGTGTTTGATGGACATGGGACTAGAGAGGAAGCCAAGGTTAGATTTTTCTCTTGGTTGTATAATTCAAATTCAAGCGACAAATCTTTGGATTCTGCATATGACAAAAATAAAATTTTAAAAAACTACTATGATGGCAAGGTGGTGAAAAATATTTTTGGAAGAGAGATCGAGGCAGACAATTTTCACGCTCTCAATTATCTAATACAAAGCACTTGCGCGGATATGGTGTTAGAGCAAGCTGTCAAACTAGACCAAATCTTAAAGGGAAAAAAGTCTAAAATAGCTTTCATTGTGCATGACTCAATTGTAGTCGACGTTTCAAGGCAGGACTTCAACACGATGTCGGCCATGTTAAGCTGCTTCGCTGATACTAGATTAGGTAAATTTAAGGTAAACTTGTCTGGTGGTAAAACATTTGGTGATATGAGGGGAATATGATTATCTTTGGTTATGGAAAGATTGCTAGCTCTGTGGCAACAAACTTATCAGAACTAACTAATAAGAAATTAGTCTGTTTAACTAAATCGGATTTTCCACCGCTAAAAAACGTTGAAGAAGCAGAGAGTGTGGAAGTTAACTTTTCTCTTGACATTCAGCCTAAAAGTAGTGTATACTTTATTTGTAGCGGGGAGGAAAAAATCGCAGGGGGAATCCTGCGTGCATTGGAAAAAATTAAAAAAGCAAAAATAAAATTAATTTATATTATTAGAGATGAAGATCTTCTTTCAGAAGAAGTTAAAAAACAACAAAGGGCAATTAGCAAAATTTTACAAAACTATGCAAGATCTGCATTATTTGAAGATATTTGTTTAATAGACGAAAAAACATTTAAAGAATCGTTTATGCCCGAGGTCTCGTTATTTGAGTATGAAGATGTTTTTTCGCAAACATTGGCAAAGATGTTAAACATGATAAATTGGCTGAAGAGCGAAGAATCTTTTCATTCAGATATTGAAGAGCCAAACGAAGCTTGCAGAGTAAATTCATTGGGAGTTTTTGCCGATGCAGAAGAAAAAATTGTTTTTCCTCTTGACAATGTACGACAAAAAGATGTATACTTTGCATGTTCGAAACAAACTTTGAAGACAGACACAAAAATGTTGGAGAAGATAAAAGAAACGTTAAAGAGGATGAAAAGCGATAAAACCAAAGTGGAGTATAAAATAGTCGCTACAGACTATGAACAAGACTTTATTTATTTGCTTTATCATACAAACTTTATACAATAGCGGGGCTTGAAACATCAACTAGCCCTATAACTTAAGGAGAAAATAAATGGCTATTAATCTAGATAAAATGCGTCAAAAATTGGACGCACTAAGCAAAAAAGGTGGAGATAAAAGGAATTTCTTTTGGAAACCGCAAGATGGGGA
>CEOH01006929.1_pt1 | contig 13631 bp, 18 predicted proteins | sample 530311 | NCBI WGS metagenome assembly CEOH01 (sample SAMEA2619923, study PRJEB7988) | marine metagenome | biome: marine biome (ENVO:00000447); feature: deep chlorophyll maximum layer (ENVO:xxxxxxxx); material: "saline water (ENVO:00002010), including plankton (ENVO:xxxxxxxx)" | depth 60 m
ATTATTAAAACTGCCGACCAATAAACAAAAAGCTTTTTTTTACAATATTAGATCAAACGATGGCGAAACTATAAACATTAACAATAAGAAAAACTGGAAATATTATGTCTGATACATTAGGAGGATTAATTGATAAATTGATTACCATCGACATGAAAATGTGGGATAATCAGGAATTTTTATATGAAGTTAGAAGGTTAAGCTTTGATGAGTTCAAAGAGAAGTTCACACAAACAGAAGAACAAAAAAAATCCTTATTTGAGTCTGTAAAAAAGTGTTGTGACTTAAACGTGCAAAGAAGTCAACTTATAGATGAGGTGGATGAAAAAATTGTAGAAATAGTTCGAACTTCTTCTGAGGGTGAAAATTTAGACTCAGGCAAATTTATCCAAAGAAAACATAAAACATACTAAAAAGTGAAACATTGCCATTTTTCAATTTTGTATAATGAGTTACCCTTTTTAAAACAAAAGCTACCTTTCTTATACAAACATTTCGGCCAGCTTATATTTTTTGATTTAAATGTGGGGACCGAAAATCCTCATTTTTCTTTGGATGGATCTCATGAATTTATAAGAGACTATCCAGACCCAGACAAAAAAATTACACTAATAAACCAAAAAGACATAAATAACGTAGGGGTTTTTACTGGTGCTGGTTCTATTGAAAAACAAAAGATGTTTGCTGTTGGTTCTCAATATGTGGAAGATGACGTTGATGTTTTTTGGTGTAGCGATTTAGACGAATTTTTTAATGAATCTTTTATATATAAAGTCGAAAAAGTTTTGGAAATTCCTGATGTCAACACTGTAGACCTAGAACATTATCTTTTTTGGAAAGACTTTAATCATATCTTGTGTTATCCACACTCAAATACTCGCAAAATGTATGCGCGAGTTTGCCGCCACAAAAGAGGCAATCTTTACGGCCACTGTTCTTTACAAAACCAATTTCCAAAAACTGCTTTTATAGATGATGAAAAATATTATCATTTTGCGTGGCTAGGGGACTCAAGGGTTTTAAGCAAATTCAATCATTATTCTACTCCCCCGACAGGAAGCACTTCTAATAAAAGAATGTATGAAAAATATTGGGAAAATATATGGCAACCATTTAACTCCAAAAGACTCTTTAAAGATGGGAAAGATCTACAGGGATATCCTCACATGCACCCCAACTCCGCAATAGAAATGGGTATTAGAAAATTTGTAGGCTCTCTTCCCTCTTATGTTAATTATGAGGAGCTAGAAAAAGATTTGAACACCTAATGTAACCGTATGAAGTTTTTGCCTCTCGATACCTCCGATAAAAGTAAACATCTTTTGCAACATTTTTTAGATAGTGCAGGAACATCTCTTGTTGGCTTTAGATATTACAATACCAGAGATTTTGATGTAATAAAAAATCATATTTTTTCATTTCTTTTGTATGATGGAGAAAAATGTGTAGGTTACGGCCACTTAGACAGAGAAAAAGAAAAGGTATGGCTAGGTATTTGTGTCCGAGAAACTTGCACAGGATTAGGTTATGGCGACATAATTATGAAAAAATTAATTTCACTACACAGCGGAACCATTTTGCTAACCGTTGATTCCACAAACGAGGTAGCTATTAATCTATATAAAAAGTATAATTTTGAAATAAACTCCGAAAGAAGAAATATTTATTTAATGAAAAGAAAATGATACCTCTTTACCAGCCGTTTTTACCCCGAAAAAGCATAATATATGCAAACGAAGCCATCCGATCTAATTGGATTTCCTCGCTTGGCAAATATTCTTCGTTGGCGGCAGAAAAACTAGCAGAAATTCATGGTGTAAAGTTTTGCATTCTTACGAATAATGGCACAGCCGCTACACATTTGGTTGCTAAAAGTCTCAAGAAAAAATACCCCACCATTAAGAAAATATACGTTCCATCTGCGTGTTATGTGGCAGCATACAATAGTTTACTTTATGACAAAATCGGGTGGGAAGTAGAAGCTGTAGATTTGTCTGAAGAAACCTGGAACTCAGATTTTAGCTGTATAAAACCAGAAAAAAATTCTGCATTAATGGTCGTCCATAACTTAGGAAACATTGTGGATGTTTTAAAACTAAAAGAAAAATTTAACATTCCTATTATAGAAGATAATTGTGAAGGTTTTTTTGGTGAATATGGGGGATATCCATCAGGCTCCAAGTCTCTAGCATCTTCTCTTTCTTTCTTTGGTAATAAAAATATAACTACTGGAGAAGGAGGGGCTTTTCTCACAAATGACGAGTCTATTTATAATTATTCTAACAAAATAAAAGGCCAAGGCCAAACATCAACCCGTTACATCCACGATGAACTTGGCTATAATTACAGAATGACAAACGTTCAAGCCGCCATATTGCTCGGCCAACTTGAAGAGATAGACACTATAAAAGAAAAGAAGAAAAAAGTTTTTAATTATTTTAGGGAAAGATTAAGTCAGATTGAAGGCGTCACAAACCAAGCTATAGAAGCTAACACTAGCCATTCTATGTGGATGATAGGAGCGCGATTTAACCCAGAAAGATTTAATGTTTCTAAGCTAGAACAAGAATTGGGAGCCAATGGCATAGAGACCAGAAAAATGTTTTATCCTTATACTGCTCACAAACATTTAAAATTTAAAGGTGCCACCGACATAAGCTCTTTGATCAATTCTCAGGTTTTAATGTTGCCTTCTTATCCAGAACTGAAAAAATTAGAAATCGACAAAATTTCTTCGACAATAGAGAAGCATTCAAAAACTAAAAACACGAATTAGACGTTATGAAAACTCCAGCATTTTGGCCTGAAAAGGGCCACTTAAATTTAAATCAATACTATTATATCAAAACATTGGTAGAAGGTAAAAACATCGAATATGCTTTAGAAACAGGATTCCACACGGGTAGATCAGCCTTGTCTATTTTGAATAATTGCAAAAATTTAAAAAGGATGATTAGTATTGACAACAATTTTGTTCATGAAAGAAAAAAGCTTCTTGAAGAAAAATTTCCTCACTTTAAGGGGGTTGAATCCGATTCAAAATTAGCTTTAACGGAGGAGTTTTTTGAAACCAATTACCCCGAAGGAATAGACTATTGTTTGGTGGACGGCGATCACTCTTATTATGGATGCCTGAGTGATTTAAAATTAGTTTTGCCGCATATGAAAAACGGAGGTCTTATTGTCATAGACGACTATGAATCGGGGCCACCAGACGGATGTCCTATACCAGAGGTTACAGCCGCATGTGATCATTTTTATGGAGAGAACGCCGACAAACTATCAAGAGAAAAATGGCACAAATCGGGCAAAGGATTTTGTGTATTCACAATTAAGGAATGAAAAAACAAAAAGTTTTAATCATAGGGAACAAGCAATACTCTAATTTTAAATTAGACAATATTGTGGACACCTTTGATGTAATTTACAGATTTAATCTTGCTTGGCCTAATAAAAACAACGGCACAAAATTCGGTAAGCTGGCAATGTGCGGTCACATATATCAGAATTTTATAGGGCAACCCGCCGCCAAAGAGCAAATAATGAAGAAATACGGCGAGTATGATCCTGTATATTTAAGCAATTGGTATGACTATTTTCAAGCGAATAAAGAAAACTTTGAGGAAATTTTTCATCAAAATGAAAACAATTGGGCACAATGGAACAAGATGCTTGGAACATATGGCAGTCCGCATAGATTTTCTAGAATGGCGACGACGGGATATTCGACTATTTTCAGAAACTTATCGAATCCAGACAACAAAATTTATGTTTCTTGCTTTACCCTATGTAGCGACGAAACAAGAAAAACAGTAGGAATGACGGATAAAATTGCGAAAAAGGAGAATGAAGGCGGCGGGTGTCATTCGTTTTCAGATGAAATAAAAATACTAAATTGGCTCCACAACAATAAAAAAATTGACGCCTCTCTGTGTATGATTAATGACATTGAAAAGCTTGACTTTAAAATCAACAAAGACAGCATCGGTCCCTCTAAAGAAATAGTAGAGTTAATTAAAAAAACCCATAATCAAGATGGCGACACAAGGTAAAATTTGGGGGAAAACCCAAGACATATTTAAAAACTCTAACTTTGAGCTTCACAGAATAGAAATCAAAAAAGGAGGTTATTGTTCTACGCATCAGCATGAACACAAATTTAATGCTTTCTATATTGAGAAAGGTAAACTAAAAATAACCATATACGAAACAGATTATGATTTAGTAGATGAAACTATTGTGTCTACAGGCGAGCTAACAACAGCCAAACCTGGGGCGTATCATAAGTTTGAGGCTCTAGAAGATACAATTTGTTATGAACTTTATTGGGTAGAGTTAAACCACAACGATATAAAAAGAAAGGATGTCGGAGGGCGTAAATAAAACTATGAAAAAAGGCATGAAGGACAATATAGAGCGGAAGCAGCCCTCTATAAACGAAGTCGTCATGCATGAAGGGTTTCCCTTGTTTAGCTTTTTAGAGCTGAATATTAATGAAATCTGCAACAGGAAGTGTCCCTTTTGTCCGCGATCCGATCCTAAAAGCTATCCCAATCAAAACATCCATATGGATATAGAGATAGCTCGAAACATAGCCCAACAACTTGAAAGTCTTAATTTTACTGGAATTGTAAATATAAGCGGGACTGGGGAACCTTTACTAACTAGATATATTCCAGACATTGTAAAGGAATTTGGCGACAGAGGAATACATGTAGAAATAGTTACCAACGGAGATGTTCTCGCAAACAAAAAAAAGGGTCCACCGCTCATAGAAAAACTTTATAGCTCTGGCCTTAAACAGTTTGTGGTTAGTATGTATGACGGCCCCGAACAAATTGATTTTTTTAATTCCTTGTTTTCCAGTTGTGGTATAGACAAAAGCCTTTATTCTTTAAGGGACAGGTGGTATGATGAGTCAGAGGATTATGGGTTATTATATACCAACAGAGCGGGGAATATAGGTTTTGAATTCTTGTCAGAAATAGCTAAAGCAAAACTTATAAAATCAGGAAAATCTGCTTGCTTTTATACTCATTATGCTATGATGATTGACTGGAATGGGGACGCATTAATATGTTGTCAAGATATGTATAACAGAACCGTAAATTTTGGCAATGTGATGACTAAACCCTTGATTGATATATGGATGGATGGCAAGCTCATGGAATTTAGAAATAAACTTAAAAACGGAGAGAGGTCTTTGTCTCCTTGCAGCAATTGCAATGCAAACGGTCAGATATTTGGAGCTAATCACGCATCAGCATGGTAGTAAAAAAAGCTCATAAATGCTTTATTGTGGATGAATATGGTGTCAAGTTTATAGACACTACAATGGGTTCAGGTTCACAGATAATAGGTCATAATAATCCTCTAATAAAAAAGATCGCTAGGCAGATTAATAAAGGGACAATATATACTATACCCAATCATCACACAGAGACTGTTAATCATTATCTAAAAGAGCATATAAATCCAGACTTAAGTGATAATTATATTTTTTGTAGCTCTGGCACAGAGGCTAATATGAGAGCCATAAGATTAGCTAGAGCACATACGGGTAAAAATATAATTGGCAGATTTCATGGTGGTTGGCATGGAGGTCTCGATGGGTTCTTACAAGAGCACCCTGACAAAAATGGAGTGCCAGCAGATGTTAACAATCTTTTTAAAGTTTTACCATACAACGATGACAGTTGTTTTGATTTGATTACATCTGACATGGCCGCGATTATTATTGAGCCAGTGCAAGGATCTAACCCTAGATCTGATATAAAAAGTTTCTTACAAGCTTTAAAAAAACATTGTGAAGATAAAAACGTCTTACTTATACTAGATGAGATAATGACGGGCTTTAGATTATCTGCAAAAGGTGGCGCTGGTATCTTTGATGTAAGACCTGATATAGTTACTTATGGAAAAGTTTTGGGTGGAGGATTCCCAATAGGCGCTGTTGGCGCTAAAGAAGAAATATTCCAGAGCAAAAATGTTTTTTTTGGTGGAACTTTTTCTGCCAATCCATTGAGTATGTATGCAGCTAAACTTATATTAGAAACTATTATTAATAAAAAATACATCGACTATGACTATCTCAATGAGTCGGGCTTTCTTTTTAGAAATGAATTAAATTATTTTTTTGATAATGAAAATTTAAATATTAGCGCGATTGGTTGCGGACCAATAAATCGTTTGATCTTTACCAATAAGTTCATAAAAAATAGAAAAGATAGAGATCTTTTTGAAAATAGTAATGAACAAGTAGAGTTCTCTAGGTTATTAAAAAATCAAAAAGTTTTTGTAAATTCGAATGGGCTATATCATTTTTCTATGGCCCACACACAAAAGATTATTCAGAATCTCATCACCATAATTAAAAGAGTATCAATGCAGGTAAGCGGCCATGAAAACAAGAAAGCAGTATAATAACTCACTAGAATACAATGGACAGGCTTATGCTGATAAATTCGTTTTGAATTGCACAGACTTTAAGCGGGATGGTTATTTTTTAGAGCTAGGCTCTAGGGATGCCATTCAAAACAATAATTCTTATATCTTAGAGGAGAGCTTTGGGTGGATCGGGATAATGGTTGAGAGAGAGTCTGGATATGAATTAGAATACGCAACCCATAGACCTAATAGTCTCGCGATTATAGAAGACGCAACTCAAATAGACTATAAAAAACTATTCAAGGATAACAATCTTCCTCTTAATTTAGATTTTTTGCAATTAGATTTAGAGGTAAGGGACAACACATCCTTAGAGACCTTTTTAAAGATTAATAGTGAATTACTCGATGATTATAAATTCGCAGTAATAACAATGGAGCATGATATTTATACGGAGCTGGAAACTGCCGCCGATATGAGGATTAAATCAAGAGAGATTTTAGAGAGTAGGGGTTATTATTGTGTTTTTAAAGATATTGTAGACTCTTCCCCACCAGAGTATATCTCTTGCCCCTACGAAGATTGGTGGGTTCATCCAGACCTAGTTAACATGAAATACATAAAATATCTCCTCAAAAAAAACCAAGACAAATATTTGACTGTAAATACCCCCACCCCGATAGAGGGAAATGCGTCTGCGCTTCATATTTGTTCCCATTGCGGCGTTTCAGGCACTCCTATTAAATGTTTTAAGGCTGCGGAGACAGAATATTAGTATTAAGTAAAATGAAATTAAAAATTTTTCCCAAAATTGATAATGCAGAAGTTCAGACGGAACCTTTTGATCATGTGATTATAGATAATTTATTGCCCCAAGACTTCTACAAAGAGGTATCGGAAGAACTAGACGGGGCGAATCTTGACAACCATTGTGAAAAGGGAGATTACGGAACCAAAGGACGGTTTGGGGTGGACATAACAGATTATTCCGCTTGGAAGAATTCGGGATGTAAGAGTTCTACAACAATCCATCAGAATAATTATAATTTAATATCGCAAAAACTTCCCAATGTTCATGTTTTTGTTAACTTTCTTTTGGAAAATGAAAAGAGTTTTTATTCTGCAATCGCCTCTAAATTCCCTACAGAAAGAATTACAGATGATTATTTTTTTCATTTACACCTAAATAAAGATAGCCTTGGGTATAAAATACCCCCACATGTCGATGGCAATAATATTTTTACAATTTTATTTTATACCCCGCAAACGGATGTGAACAAAATGTTCGGGCTAGATTTATACGGAGAGGGCGGCGCAACACCAGTTTTAGTTGACCGACTTCATGAAGAGCGGCATAAAGGTCCAACTGAGAATCTGCAATTAGTTAAGCATGTCGATTTCCTACCTAATAGAATGCTGATCTTCGCCCCCTCATACGGTGGGGTCAGACCAGCTACTTGGCATGGCGTAAATCAACTATCTTATGAATTAACTGGGACAAGGAATTCTTTTCAGATGTTTTTTTATCCAAACGAAAACACTGAAGGACACTGGCGAAATTCAAAAATTTAGAAAATGTTAAATTTAAATATAGAAAATAACCCCTCTTTCTATCGTGACTACAGGGAAGGTTTGCAATATTTGCGAGACCTAGACGAAAGCGAATATGAATATCCTGAACACCAAACGATATTCCATGTGTATTCTGAATTTAAAAACCCCGAAGAGCTTATGGCTCTTAAGTCCTATTTGGCTACGCAAAATTTAGAAAAAACAAAACTAATTGTATGGTCTGATTATGACATATCAAGTCAGGAAAACATACAACCTTATAAAGATTTAGTATATTTTAGAGTTTATAGAGCAGAAGAACTAGCCAAGGACACACCTCTTGAAAATTCTAAAATTTCAGCTTACGATTTTCCAGATGGTGATCTTAACCACTGGATGCGTAGCGGGATAATGAGATTTCTGGTTCTTTATAAATTCGGCGGGATTTATTACGACATGGATACAATTCTCTTAAGAGATTTTAAGCCTATATTAAATCAAGACTTTGCCTATCAATGGGGAGGTTCCACAGATTTTCCCAAGGAAAGGAGAGACTTACCTGATTGTCATGGCCCATGTGCGGCTATTATGGGATGCAAATATAAAAGTGATTTTATTGAGGAGTGTATGCACAGATTGTTGGTAACCCCCCCTGTTGGTGGCACTTGCTATGACGAAGACATGCTTTCTTATGTATACAGAGAGACTAAATTTACGGTATTCCCCTCTTCATTTTTTGACACCCAATGGCTTATGAGCAAAGTTAACATGGAAGATGCCGTTAAAGCAAATAAAGAAATGTTTGATGTGCCAGTAGAGGATAAAGCTTGGTTATTTCTAGAAGCATTTGCGTGGCACTGGCACAACAGCTCTAATAAAAACAAAATCCCCGTTAAGGGTTCCAAATTTAATCTTCTAGAGGAGATAATCAACAAAAAACTAAAAGAGAGGGGTATTTAGCGATGTCAAAAAAAGCAATTATTACTGGAGGCGCAGGTTTTATTGGATCTAATTTAGTAGATGCTTTACTTGATCTCGGTTATGAGGTTACTGTAATTGACAATCAATCTAGTGACGCTCACGATAAATTTTATTGGAACCCTAAAGCAGATAATCATATTTTAGATATATGTGATTATGATAGCATAAGGCCATTATTTAATGATATTGATTTGGTATTTCACGTTGCTGCTGAAGCTAGAATACAGCCTACTTTAGAGAACCCTATTTTGGCTGCGAAAAGCAATTTCTTAGGGACATGCATTGTTCTTCAATGCTCAAAAGAAGCGGCAGTCAAAAGAGTTATTTATAGCTCCACATCGTCTGCTTATGGGTTGTCTAACGAAACCCCGAACATAGAGACTATGCAGAAAGACTGCCTTAACCCATACTCTGTAACAAAAGTCGGAGGGGAGGAACTTTGTAAGATGTATACAGATTTATTTGGACTAGAAACAGTTTGTTTTAGATACTTTAATGTTTACGGAGAAAGACAACCGATTAAAGGGCAATATGCTCCCGTTATAGGTATCTTTCTTAGACAAAAATCTAACGGAGAACCTATGACAATTGTGGGAGATGGCGAGCAAAGGAGGGACTTCACACATGTAAGTGATGTAGCGAAGGCGAATATTTTAGCTGGGGACTTATCCAATAAAAAAATTGTAGGAGAACTAATTAATATCGGAAGTGGTAAAAACCATTCTATTTTAGAAATAAAAGATTTAATTAAAGGGGATCATGTCCACATTCCGCCGCGAAAGGGGGAGGCTAGAATTACATTAGCAGACAACACTAAAGCTAAAGAAATTTTAGGCTGGTCTCCCCAAATAGAACTGGAGGATTGGATCAAAATTAAATGAAAATTGGTTTTACCGCTGGGGCTTTTGACTTATTACATGCAGGGCATGTAATAATGCTTGAAGAATGTTCTTCCTTTTGTGATAAACTAATCGTAGGGCTACATGTTGACCCCTCCGTAGAACGGGATAGCAAAAACCCTCCCGTTCAGTCCATGGTAGAAAGATATATACAGTTAAAAGCTATAAAGTTTGTTGATGAAATAATTCCCTACCAAACAGAAAAAGATCTCGCGGATTTATTAAAATCTATTAAAATTGATATTCGTTTTGTAGGATCTGATTGGAAAGGTAAAAACTTTACAGCGAAGTCTTTATCCACAAATGAAGGGAAGCATAAAATAATTTACAATACCCGAGATCACAGTTATTCTTCTTCAGAGTTGAGGCTTAGAATCAAAAAGAGCTTATGAAAAAAATTTTAATAACAGGCTCAAAGGGCTTTTTAGGCCATCACCTAGTCAAAAAACTAAAAGGCAGCTACGAGCTTTTAACTCCAAATAGTGCTGAGTTAAATATCCGCGATGGAGAGGCTCTCCAGACCTACATATGGATTAATTCTCCCAACATTATTATCCATCTCGCCGCAGTTTGCGGGGGCATTGGAGCGAACCAAAAATCTCCCGCCGATTTTTTCTTGGATAACTCTTTAATGAGTTTAAACATCTTGTCAGCATCCAATTATTTTAATATAGAAAAACTGATAACATTGGGCAGCGTATGTTCTTACCCGAAGTTCACTCCCGTCCCTTTTAAAGAAGAAGATCTTTGGGATGGCTATCCTGAGGAAACTAATGCTCCTTATGGGATCGCGAAGAAAAATTTATTAGTGGGCTGTCAGGCTTTTAGAGATCAGTATGACGATAATTTTATTCACTTGATTCCTGTTAACATGTATGGAGAGCATGATAACTTTGATCCCGAAAGTTCTCACGTTATACCTGCGTTGCTCAAAAAATTCTCAGAAGCAAAACAAGCCAATAATCCCTTTGTGGAAGTTTGGGGAGACGGTTCAGCCTCTAGGGAATTCTTGTATGCTGGAGATTGTGCGGAAGCGATTGTGTTAGCTTTAGAAAATTACGATAAACCAGACCCTGTTAACATCGGGACGGGCTCGGAAATAACTATTAAAGACTTGGTTCAAAAAATTGCTTTAATAGTTGGCTATGAAGGAGAAATCAGATATGATACCACTAAACCCAACGGACAACCTCGTCGCTGTCTAGACACAACTCGCGCTAAAGAATCTTTTGGGTTTGAAGCCCAAACCTCTTTAGATGAAGGATTAGAAAAAACTTACAAATGGTATTTAGAAAATGTCAAAAAATAAAAAAGTATTAATAACTGGTGTTACGGGACAAGATGGTAGTCACATGGCTGATTACCTAATAGAAAACACAGATCATATTGTTGTAGGAGGCATAAGAAGATTAAGCGTAGATAATCACGGAAATATTGGTCATTTAAAAAATCATGACAGATTTTCTCTTGTAGATCTAGATATAACTGATCCACAGAATATTGAACGTGTTATAGCTTCTGAAAAACCAGACTACTTTATCAACTTAGCGGCCAATTCATTTGTTGGATGCAGCTGGGACATGGCTACAAACCATATGCAGACAAACTGCATGGCGGTATTGCATCAGCTAGAGTCTATCAGGAGGCATGTGCCGCATTGTCGCTATTATAACGCAGGAAGCTCTGAGGAGTTTGGTGATGTCCAGACTGTCCCACAATCAGAATCTCATCCATTGCGTCCCAGAAGCCCTTACGGAGCCTCTAAGTGCTCTGCTCGTCATTTAGTAAAAGTGTATAGAGATTCCTACGATCTTTATGCGGTTCAGGGTTGGCTATTTAATCACGAAGGCGTCCGCAGAGGAGAAGAATTTGTTACGAGGAAGATCACAAAAAATGTCGCCAGAATTTTAGCACAATATGAAATCGGCAAAGTGATTGTCCCGATGCAATTGGGTAATTTAGACGCGAAGAGGGATTGGAGCGATGCTGAAGATTTTGTCAGTGGAGTTTGGCGCATGTTAAATCAACCAAGAGACAAGCCTAAGGACTATGTTCTATCGTCTAACGAAACTCATACGATTAGAGAATTCGTAGAGGAGGCTTTTAATTTTGTAGGATTTCACAGAAATGCTTGTGAGTGGGTGGGGGAAGGTCTTGAAGAAAAATACATGCACGGGCGAGATTGCTTTGTAGAAATTAATTCAGATTTTTATAGACCAGCGGAGGTTGACTTGCTTCTGGGCGACTCGACAAAAGCGCGTGATGAGCTTGGCTGGCAACCAAAAACCACATTTATTCAGCTTATCAAAAAAATGGTTGACAAGGATGTGGCGTCAGCTATTACTTGGTAGTGCCGAAGTCTAAAGGCCCGAATAAACGGGATATCATTTTTCGTCTTATAGAAGTCCCCGACAAAGGGAGGCGACCATTTTTCGCGAGGGAGATGAAGTTGCTTAACGATCTCTGTGATCGCTATTCTTTGGAGTTTATGGATATTGTGAACTTCGGCAAAAAGTTTGACTCTCTCGCTTATCTCGTTAGCGCGAAACTCAAGGACGCGCTGGATGAAAAGTTCAGAGCCTTCAATTTTAAGGTTGATTTATCCAAGTATGAAACCTATGATATAGGTGAGAAAATAGGCGAAGATGCGGTTATTTCGCAATCCCCCAAAACAATAAAAGATTTTTTAGATGAGTAAAGAGATTCAACCACAAGAACTTCTTGGCAATTATTTGAAAGCGCACAAGGAAGACCACTATAATTTTGAAGACAGCATAGATTATAAAATTTCTAGCGGCTCTCTTCAATTTGATATGCATCTGGAGGGGGGCTTTGGACCTGGGCTGCATCGTTTCACAGGAGTCAACGAAGGCGGCAAAACTTCAGAATCTTTACAGGTTATGAAAAACTTTCTGAAGGGACTCCCCAAATCACGGGGGTTATATGTAAAAGCGGAAGGGCGACTAGGGCCAGAGCTTCAAAAGCGTTCTGGCGTTAAGTTTGTTTTTTCTCCTGAAGAGTGGGTAGATGGAACTTGTTTTGTTTTTGAAAGCAATATTTATGAAACAGTAATGGGTCTAATACGGCAACTCATTACTAATAATGAGGACAAGGTTAAATATTGTTTTATTTTAGATTCTGTGGACGGCTTAATCCGCAAAGACGACTTAGACAAAAATTTCGAAGAGAGCACCAAGGTTGCTGGTGGTGCGGTTGTAGCCTCTAACTTCTGCAAGAAAACAAGCACTGCTCTGGGTAAGCGGGGGCACATGGCTATTTTTATTAGTCAAGTCCGCGCCGACATTAAGCTTGATCCTTATTCCAAGGCTCCCGTGCGCCAAACTACAGCCACAGGAGGGAATGCCCTCTTACACTTTGCGAATAACATTATGGAGTTCGAACCCCGCTTTAAAGGGGATTTAATTTTGAAAAATCCCTCCGTTAAAACAGTGGACGCAAAGAAGAATCCGATTATTGGTCATCATGCGAAAGTTACCATTAAAAAATCCGCTCACGAAAACACCAACACGACTCTTTCTTACCCTATTCGTTATGGGCGCATAGATGGCACCTCTATATGGGTGGAGAAGGAAATTGTAGATCTCCTCTATGCGTGGGAATTTGTGGAAAAGAAAGGCGCGTGGATTAAGCCTACCGATGATTTTAAGGAGCTGCTTGATTCCAATGGGTTTGGGTTTCCCGATAAAATTCAGGGCGACAACAATCTCTTTAAAACCATTGAAGATAACAAAGAATTGTCTGCATTTTTGATAGACTATTTCAAGGAACAGATAAATGCATGAAGTTTATTGA
>CEOH01020175.1_pt1 | contig 13590 bp, 27 predicted proteins | sample 530311 | NCBI WGS metagenome assembly CEOH01 (sample SAMEA2619923, study PRJEB7988) | marine metagenome | biome: marine biome (ENVO:00000447); feature: deep chlorophyll maximum layer (ENVO:xxxxxxxx); material: "saline water (ENVO:00002010), including plankton (ENVO:xxxxxxxx)" | depth 60 m
ATGGTAGGCCTGGCGTGTCTTATATGCCTGATGCTCCAGACGATTTTGATTTCAAGTCAGTTAAAGATAGTTGGGATTTAGTACCTCCTGACTTTGCTAAGATGTATCCTAATGGCCCTAAGGAATTAAGGCTTGATGAGATTGCAGATGAGATGAATAATGAGTTATTTCCAAGATATTATAAGGATATAGAGTTACATTTTAGAGGAGAATTATTCTCTATAAGACCACCTCAGTTTCAGATGTATGAACCTGGCGGTGGTTATAAAGTATGGCATTGTGATGCCCAAGGTGTTATGATACATAGAGTGTTTGTTTATATTCTATATCTTAATGATCTATCTGATGGTGGAACAGAATTCAAACATCAAAATGTAAGAGTTAAAGCTGAGAAAGGGAAGGTACTTATGTTCCCTGCTAACTTTTGTTATATTCATAGGAGTGAAGTATCCCATACCAGTAAGAAGTATATTATGACTGGATGGATGGATACAGATCTTGTTGAGATGTTGACAGAAGAAAGTAGAAAAAAACCCGAACAAAAGTATGATCCTTACACACAACTAGCAAAACAACAATATAATGAGAATAAAAAATGATTTCATTGGTAACTGGTGGGTTTGATCCCGTACATTCTGGACATATAGCTCTCTTTAAAGGTGCTAGGTCTGTATCTGATAGATTAATAGTTGGTGTTAATTCTGATCAATGGCTTATTAGAAAGAAAGGTAAATATTTTATGCCTATTGAGGAGAGAATCAATATCCTCAAAAATCTTTCAATGGTAGATGAAGTAATAACATTTAATGATGAAGATGATACAGCATGTGATGCAATAGAAAGATTGTTACCATGTAATGATGATATTGTATTCTGTAATGGTGGTGATAGAGGTAATAATAATACTCCTGAATTATTCAAGTATGTGGATAAGGTTACTTTTGCATGGGGTGTTGGTGGTACTGATAAAAAGAATAGTAGTAGTTGGTTATTAGCCGATTGGAGTGCTCCTAAGACAAAAAGAGCTTGGGGTCATTATAAGGTATTGTATGAAGGAAAAGGATTTAAAGTCAAAGAATTAGTAATTAATCCTAAGAGTTCATTGTCAATGCAAAGACATAAGAATCGTAGTGAAACATGGAATATTGTTACTGGTAATGCACATGTTATAGTAGGTGATGATATGTATAAATTATCTACTGAGAAGGGTGTTTATATACCACCTAACACATGGCATAAAGGTATTAATGAATCAGATGAAGAGGCACATATAATAGAAGTATGGAGAGGAGATATTTTAACTGAGGAGGATATTGAAAGACGATGAATGGTGAATGGGCTATATGGAAAAAGGCATTTACAAAAGAGGAATGTCATGATATAATAGAACGAGGCCAAAAACTTGAAGTTGAAGAGGCCGATTTGGGAGCTCATGGTGATAATAAGAATAAAGAATATCGTAGGAGTCAAGTCAGATGGATGAATGAGGATCTATTTGAAGATATTTTTGATAAGATGTGGAAGATGACTATTAAGGCTAATACCCAATGGTTTGGTTTTCATATTGATGATTTAAGATATATGCAATTCACTGAGTACCATGAAAGTTATAAAGGAGAATATAAGAAACACCATGACGTTTTTTGGACTGAACCAAAACATAGAAAGTTATCTGTGGTATTACAACTAACTGACCCAGATACATATGAAGGAGGAGATCTCCATCTTACAGTTCAAGGAGAAAGACCTGCCTTTTATAAAGATCAAGGAACTGTGATCTGGTTTCCTTCATGGACTCCACACTGGGTAACTCCAGTTACAAAAGGTATTCGTAATAGTGTTGTTTGTTGGTTTGAGGGGCCACATTGGAAATGAAAAAATTCTGTATTTCACTACCAGAAAGAGAAGATCGTAAGAGATGGTTCTATGACCAGAACTCTGATAAGATAGACTATGAAATATTTAAGGCCATTGATGGTCGTAAGTTTGATTATAGTTTTCTATATGCTTCGGGTTTTGATACCTATAAAAATTGGCGTGACCCAATTAATCATACACATATCACAGGTGGAGAGATAGGATGTTTTCTTTCTCACTATTCTTTATGGATGAAATGTGTTGAACTCGATGAACCCATAATGATATTTGAGGATGATGCTAATATTACAGATGAATGGGATGAATCAGAAATTAATAAACTCATAGAAGAATATAATTTTATCTATCTTGGTTGGCTTGAGATGGGTAAATCTAAATCAGTTAAAAAGAAAAAGAAATTAGTTGTTCCTGAATATCCATACTGGACACTTTCATACGTTATAACTCCTGAAGCTGCAAAAATTTTAACTGAAGGCAATCCACAGAAACAAATTATACCTGTAGATGAATATCTGCCTTCACAATTACATAGACTCAATGTAGTTGGATATAAAGAGAATGTTGTTATCCCTGCTGGTAGAGAGATATTTGGTACAGATGTAGATCCTCATGATAGATATGATTATTTCATAGACTTTAGAACACATGCTGTAACTATTGGTGATGATGATTCAAAATGTTGGAGGTTACATGAATCTGCACATGGTAAGAACTTTAGAGTAAAGAATTTATGTATTGGCCAAGATATTGAATGGACAGGATCAGATATGAGTGGGCCTGGAGGAGGTCAAAAGGTTAATATTTTACGTGATTACATTTATTGTCTACCAGACCATGATGTAGTATTATTTGCTGATGGATTTGATACGTTTGCAATATCAGATTTGGAGGAGATAACACGTAGATATCTTGAGTTTAAATGTAAGGTATTATTTGCAGCTGAAGAACATCTATGGCCTGATAAAGACTTAGAGTTTCCTGAATGTGAAACTAAGTATAGGTATTTGAATAGTGGATTGTTTATTGGTAGAGTTGATGAACTCAAAAGAATAATGAATGCTGGGATAAAGAATGAGGAAGACGATCAACTTTATTATCAGAAGGCATATTTGAATGGGGATTCAACTGCTCCTGAGTCTGAAAGATTGGATATAAAATTAGATCATGAATGTTATGTCTTTCAGTGTCACGAAGAGAATTTAAAGATAGAAAGAGGATCATTATTTAATAATGAGACTAGATGTTATCCTTGTTTCTATCATGGTAATGGGGATGGATATGCAAAGAAACATTTCCAGAGTGTATTTGATAGATTCTTTGGTGGTGGAATAGTATATACCCAAACAGATCAATATGAATTACTTGGGCCTGACATGATCCTTGTTGATTATATGTCACCAAATATGTGTCACGAAATGATTCGTAGAGCTGATGAATATGGTCAATGGGGTAGTCTTTCATATGATAAATTCCCTGCTCAAGAGATTAGATTAAAACAAATAAGTCTATGGGAAGAGATGGCAGAACATTGGCAAGATATATTAAATCCAATCATTGAACGATTCTGGCATCCTATGGAAATGTATGGAATGAGAGATGCTTTTGTTATGAGGTATGCTATGAATACACAAACAAGTTTGGCCTTACATAATGATGCCTCTTTGGTGACTGGATCTGTTAAATTAAATGATAACTATGAAGGTGCAGATTTAGAGTTCCCTAGACAGAAATTCAGTAATAAGGATATACCTGTTGGTAAGTGTATATTATTCCCAGGCCAAGTTTCACATGGACATACTTGTACTGAGTTAAAATCAGGTGTTAAATATAGCTTAACCATGTGGTCTAAACGATTCCATAAAGATGAGGTGTAATCATGAACGGTAAACTACAGACACTAAAGGCATACTTATTGGATAGATATGAAACAGATGATATGATTTCGATTAAGGAATTAATTGAAGCGATTGATGATTTAGATTATGACCATGACGATTTAAACGAGGAAATCTCTAATGTTTTTATGAATTTAGTGACCGAACACATTGCTGAGAGGGGGCTTGACAAGGAAAAGTAATATACATATACTAGGCTAGTACCCAATCCTCCTCAGGCCAATGACTTATCTCGCCATGCAGAAACGTCGTTACCGTGTTGTTTTAGATTTAGAATTAATGGATGATGGTAGTCATCCTGATAATTTTGAATGGAATAAGATGTTAGAGATTGGGGATGGAGAGGATGTGGAAGTCATCAGTGTTGCTGAAGAGGAATATGATGATGGAATTCCAGAGAGTTACTGGTGGGAAGCCCAATAGGTTTCCTATATAAATATATTAGGTCAACATTTATATTGGTAAAAAATGAGTACCGTCAGAGCTGACAATTATCGTAAGGCTAATGGTCAAAACACCAGTGCGGCCCAGCTATCACGTTATGATACCAACTTCCGTGTAAGTTATGGAACCAATAACGGAGATAACAGTAATGTTAACCCTCCTAGTGGATATAACATTGGTCACTTAAGAGGATTTATTCCAAGTAGGAGACAAGGTTTCTTTTCTGGTGGTGTGGATGGAAACGATAACCTGTATTGCCGTTACAGCGTACAGAATGGTAACAACAGGGTAAACGTATTCTGTCGTCTCCAAGAACAGAGACAAACACCAAGTAACAACTGGATCGCAATCTGGAGGAAGTAATCATGCCAACTTATGACGCCGACGGTTTTGAAGTAGAAGAGTATTGGATATTAACTAAACTTGATACAGGTCTAGTTTTTAGCCAAATGAGTTATGAACCTGATTTAACAGGTGATCCTGATGCAGCTACCTATGGTAAGTATCAGATTAGTCAAACAGATTTTGAGAATCTTCAGCAAGATTGGTTATATAAATGGGATGATAGTGCAAAAGCTGTAAGGTTAAAGAATGATTCTGAATTAACAGAACAGAAGAGAGAAGCATTTAAGGCAAAGAGAAATAATTATCTTGCTCAGTCAGATTTTTATCTTCTTGATGATGCACCTGTTACGGCTGATAAGAAAGCAGAATGGCAAACATATAGGCAGGCATTGAGAGATTTACCATCTAATACTACAGATGCTCAGATCTTAGGAGATACTATTAACTGGCCTACACTGCCTGGATCAATTAATGCTGCAACTTAACAGCATATCTACTGCGCTCGCAGTATTTTCACTGCGATTTTTTTAATTTACTGCGAATTTAATTATGGAAATACCAGCAAAGTTTTTAGGTGGAATTAGCGGAGAACTCTCTGCGGAAGAAGTAGACCCATATATTAATAAACTCTTAGGTAGTGATGGGGAAGAATTACATTTAGATCATGAGGAAGATTGGGTAGTAGATAGACTACTACACCATAGTATTACTGATGTATGGCAGACGAGAATTAATAAGATTGTTAGGGATAACAATCTGAGAGATGTGGCGGGAGAGACATCTTGCCGAGGAAATATTAAACAATTTTGCTTATATGAAAATGAAGAACATCAACCAAATGTTAGCGAAACTCTGAAGCTTTTGGATGATGATATTATTAATTTCGTAAAATTACAGATAAAAGATATAACAATTAAGAACAAAATCATAGACTATGACTATGATTTAGAGATGACATATGCTTGGACTTGTATAGGTCAGAAGGGAAGCTTTCATGTTCCTCATACACATTCAAGAGATTATCCTACGGATGTTTTAAGCACAACGATATATTTACAGACCAAGCCATTACCTAAAGATGAGATAGATTCTGGCCTATTTTATTATATTTGGCGAGATGATCGTAGTAAGATAGAATATATTGAACCTGAAGATGGCATGATGTTGCTGTTTCCAAATTGGTTAGCTCATGGTACAATACCACAACATGCTGGTAAACGTCAGACGTTTAATTTATCATTTAAGGTAGTTAAAAAATGAATATGTGGTATATTATAGTCTGGACTGCAATTACTATGTTTGTATTAGTTCAAATTGGAGTTTTTAAAAAATGAAATTAGGTAAAAAGGTATTAGAGACAATATTCAATGATGAATTAACGATAGATGAGATAGATGCTATAATTACAGCATTACATTTACTATCTCAGGAAGATCAAATTAGACAAGAAGCCTTTTATAGTGTTAGTTACAAAGAAGTATTAGGTAAACTAAATGACTATAGGAAGAGGATTGACTGATAAATATCCATACTTACCTTAGAGGATTATGGGAGCAATGGTTCCACCTAGCAGAAAGAGCTGCTACAATTTTAGAGTAACGGAGATTAATCGTGTTCTTGACGGGGATACTATTGATGTCACCATTGATCTTGGGTTTGATTTATTCAAGAAAGAAAGAGTTAGAATTGCTGGAGTTGATACGCCAGAAAAAAGAACAAGAAATTTAGAGGAAAAGGCTCTTGGTATTGATGCAACGAACTGGCTTAAAGAAAAACTGGAAGGTGCTATTAGTGGTGATGATGATCTTGTTATCCGTACTGAGCTCGAAGGCGGAGTCGGGAAATATGGGCGTCTTCTTGGCTGGTGTTACATTGGGGATGCTACTACCAGTCTCAATGAACAAATGATAGCTGAAGGTTTTGCATGGCCTTATGATGGTGGTACTAAACAAAAAGATTTTGAAGAGCTACGAGTAATTCGTAGATCATTTGGCACATTAGTGGAGTAAAACTATGAAAACTTGGATTGATAAGGCTAAAGAACTGGATGGATTTGACGTAATTGTTATACCTTTAGTCCTCTTTGAGGCTTTAGTAGTAAATTTTCTGATGAACGCAGGTCTTAAAGTCCCAGATCGTGTGTCACTCAACAAACTGGCACAAGCTAACGAGACAAACGGTTGAAATAGACTATTATAGCCATGGGAAACAAACCTGACTTGTTCGGGTTTTGTTTCTCTCGTCCTATTTCTATTATTAAATGAGGCCAAGACCCTATCAACAGTTGGTAATTGATTCAATGCTGTCTAGGGACAAAGGCCAATTAATAGTACCTACTGGAGGCGGTAAGACTTTTTGCATGATTCAAGATGCAAAGAGACTTATTGAAAATTCTAGTGAAGCTACTATTATTATTGTTGCTCCTCGTATCCTATTAGCACAACAATTATCAGCAGAATTTCTTGAACATTTAGGTGAAAAACACATTCATCCTCAATTAAATGTTCTTCATGTTCATAGTGGAGATACATGCCACTATAGTACAACTAAGACGGATGAGATTAAAGAATGGATCAATAAAACACCAAGTAATAAGTTAATCTTTACCACATATCATTCTTTACATAGAGTATCCGATTCTGATATTGAAGTTGATACAATATATTTTGATGAAGCCCATAATAGTGTTCAGAAGAATTTTATAGAGTCAGTCGATTATTTTTCATTAGTAGCTAGACGTTCTTACTTCTTTACTGCTACACCTAAACATAGTTTAACACCTATGAAGGCAGGGATGAATGATGTTGATATATTCGGTGAGGTTTTAGTTTCAGTTAAGGCTAGAGATCTCATTGATTATGGTGCTATCTGTTCTCCTAAAGTAACAGCCCATGAATTACAAGTCTGTGGAGTTACTAACATACATGAAAGGGATTGTAAGTATCTCTTGAATGTTTTGGATAAACAAGCTCACATGGATAGAGTGCTAGTCACTGCTAAGAGAACTAAGGATATTAACAATTTAATGAAACATTCTTCATTCTTTGTTAAGGCCATTAAACGTGACTATGCTGTAATGCACATTACTTCTAAGTATGGTGCATATATTAACAATGAAAAAGTAGATCGTCAAACATTCTTTGAAACTCTTAAAGAATGGGGATCTGATGTAAACAAGAAATTCATTTGTTTCCATCATTCTATTCTATCTGAGGGCATTAATGTCAATGGATTAACTTCTTGTATCCTGATGAGAAATATGGATTATATTTCTATGGCTCAGACAATAGGTAGAGTCATTAGGATTGACCCTCGTGACCGAGCCAGAATGTCCTCAGGCGAGTTAAAAGCGGGTGACATACCTTCTTATACTAAAGGCGTGGGATTACTCTGTGTTCCTATTCTAGGTAAGGTTGGCATCTCTACTCATCGTAGGCTACAGACTGTAGTGGATACTATCTTTGAGAAGGGAGAACCAGCAATTTCAGTGGTCAGCCGATAAACTGGCCACTTTTCATTGAAATCCACTTCTGTGGTACTATAATGGCCATGTAACCAAGAGGAAAACCCTTATGACAACTTCTTATCAAACAAGGGAAATTCCTACAATCGCAGTTTTCCCTGACGAAAAATTGACTCTCGATCAAAAGGTTGAGAAGTGGACATGGCAGTTATGCCGTGCTTTAGAACAGAATTATTTTGATTATCATAAAACAATGATAATGAACAATTCTGAGAGATTCTCAGCAAATGGAGAATTATCAGCCTATGCTAACAAACAGTTAGCAGAAATTGAGAATGGCACTGCTAAACTTATGAGATTCCGTATGGAATTTGGCAGAAAATACATTAAAATCATTCAACAAGATTACGATACATTTCAAGATCGTAATGAATATAGAGATGGCAGTGTTCATGCTTTTGTTGACAAGAAAACTGGTGAGGTTTATAAACCAGCCTCATGGAAGTCACCAGCAAAGCACGTTAGATATGATATGAGAATCATTAGAGAGCGTGAATTCATCCACAACCCAGCTAATTGCAGCTGGACTGGTGGTTATCTTTACATGAGGTGATTGAAATGGCTATTGAACACAAAGAACTATTAACTGAGGCTGTTTACGCCTACTTGGATGATAATGAAAGTCCTGTATCCTTTTATAAGGATCTCAGGGCTATTCTAGAGAGTCGTATTGATTATCACAATCGCCAAAAAAGTCAGGTTAGTGATATACTAAAAATGGTTAATGGACATCGGCCATTAACAATGGAAACTGATCTGCCAGAGGATGTAATGGAGTATAGAAGTATAATACCAGCGAGGTATTAAAATGAAGAAACTAACAAAGAAACAACGCCATCAAGTTAAATCAAGATGGTATTACATCTTCTGGGGAGCTGCAACTGTTTCAGTATTTGCTGGACAAATGTATGTTGGCTCTGGTTATCGTAGGATGGCTGAATCTTTCGATAAAATACTAAATGGTATTATTGTTAATGTGATTGAAGACGATTTATACCGTAGAGATCACAAGGGCATTTATTATCATTAATGGATAAAAAAGAACTAAAATCTATAGCACGATTCTATAAGGATTGTGAACACGGTTTTGCTACTAATGATGGGTACTATGGTGTGCCTGTCATGGGCAGTAAAACAAAACTGGCCATTGTCCATGATGGCATAATACTACATTATGCTAGAAATGAACAGTCGGCCCGTAATTTTATTACCAAACACAAGGCCAGTCTACGAACTGGCCAAAAGAGGGTTGCAAGGGGTCAGAAATAGACTATACTGGCCACATAGAGGAAAGGGTTCGCCTCAACCAAAGTTACCCGCCTCCGTACTTCGTTTTTTTTAAAATGTCTGAAGCAATCGTTTCAACTCCTGACTATGTAAACTGGCTATTTGAAGATTGCCTAACAGGCAATGATATTCTAGCTAGACTTGAGGAGATTGCTGGAGAGTAACAAAAACCGCCCCTCTATACCTTATGCTAACTAGGGCGAGGTTAATGCGAAAATAGAGGGGCTCTCTATTCACACTAATTTCTTTTTTTAAATGGCTACACGTTCTCGAATTGGGTTAAGATTAGCAGATGATTCTATTCTATCTGTTTATCATCACTGGGATGGTTATCCTGAGTGGTTAGGTGTTACTTTAAAATCAAAATTTAACACTAGAGACAAAGTAGCTGAGTTAATCGATGGTGGCAATATGTCATCATGTGATTCAGATAATGTCTATGATTATGAAAAGCAAGAGTATGTAAAACGTACTCCACAGCCTGAGTATTATGGTGGAGATGATGAAGCTCCACGTTTAGACGTAAATGAGTACAATTATTTCAAAAATAATGAGGAATATGCCTACATTTTTGAAAAGGGTGATTGGACTTGTTATAAAATAGATGGTGGTTATGGTGATGTTGGCTTACAAATTAGAAAAGTTAATATTCCTGAGCCAGAACCTGAAGTAGTAGCAGCGTAATGATCGAACAGAGAGTTTTAATAACTGGACATAAGGGCTTTATAGGTCGGCATGTATATGCCGACTTTAAAGACTCTCATGGTGACGCCAATGTTATGGGTATTGATTTACCTGATAACATTGGCGATTTTACTATGGGTAATTATGATCTTGTTATACATTTGGCAGCCTTTGCCGATATTAGAGAGAGTTTAGATAACCCAAGAAAATACTACGAAAATAATGTACTTAAGGCCAAACCATTATTTGACTGGTGTGCTAAGACTGATACAAGATTGGTATATGCCTCATCTAGTGCAGTTTTATGTAAGTATTGGGAGAATCCGTATGCTATGAGCAAGTGGATTAATGAACAAATGGCTCCGCCTAATAGTGTAGGATTAAGGCTAACTACGGTTTATAGTGAAATGAATAGTCGCCCAGATATGTTATACCGTAGACTAGAGAATAAGACAGCCACATATCTAACAAATCATAAAAGAGACTGGATACATGTAGAGGATGTATGTAGAGCAATACGTTATCTTGCTGATAGTAATATAAGGGGGCCTATATCGGTTGGCACAGGCGAAAGTGTCAAGGTAATAGATTTAGCGCATAAGATGGGTATGGGACACTTGCCGCTGAAGGAACATACGCCTGGCGAGGCACAAGACAATAAGGCAGATATATCATTGTTACTCACAACTGGCTGGTATCCTACTCATTCAGTATTATGACAATACTTAAAGAAGGCACTTATGTTATTGGTGATCCTAAGTACTTGTTAAGGGAAGGCGTGGAACCAGATTTGGCCTTAAAGGTTGAAAATGGACGTTACTTAGATCAATATAAGAGCTCTTATGTTATAGAGAGTGGAATAATGGCCATTGCAAGTAAGAAAATAGTAAAACATCCGCACTTGTTTACTAATGTGATTAGTCTTAATAGTGGATGTTGCAATAAGGGAGTACAGGGCGATAATTGGGTATTAGGATGGACTAGACAGTTCACAGTCTTGGTATCGTATAAAGATTTTGAAGTTAGCCAAGATAACATAATAGAGATCGGGCCACTCAGGATCAAGGCCAGAGAAAATAGTGTCACAAGGTAGGATGATTTTTACCCTGAGAGGCCCTATAATGGCTATGTAAACACCAAAGGAGTTTATTCCATGCAACTTAAATCAGGTGGGAAGGGCTCCATGAAAATCGATTTCTATCCAACAAAGTATTGGAGTGGAGAGCCTTCTGATAAATTCCTTAAGGTTTTGACCTTAGAGGGATTTGGAACACAATCCAAGCGGGTTGTGGATATTGTTGAAATGAATCAGATTGTCAAAGACCGTCTTGATTTTGGTTATGAGGTTACAGGCTTCAATACCAGTCCTCAATTCATACAAAGAAACCGTATGACTAAGGAGGGCTACAAATAATGGCATTACAAGAAATCACATTCACAGCCCGTATAATGGTTGATGAAAATGATGGCATAAATGGTGAACATTTATGTGAAGAAATTCAGGCCTATTTGAATAGTGCTTATCACTATAATGAGCCTGATGGAGTTGAAAGAGCAGAAGTTACTGGATGGAATATATGTAATCCTTTTAAATTTAATTCATTTATCTCTAGTTTACTCTACTAATGTCAAAACTCAATCCAGCTCAATTTGATTCTATTGCCGAACAATTCACAGAAATGATTGTTGACGGTATGGACTATAAAACAATGGAAAGATATGTTTATGATAATTTGATCGATTATTATTATAATCTATCTGAACCAGAACTTAAAGAAATGGTTGATAACCATGATGAGGAATTATGGGAAGAGTTAGTTGATAATGTAAAGGATGTAAAAACACATAATGTTGCTGATGATGTAGCCAAGTGTATTGTTGACACTAATGGTGCTTATGCTGAATGTATCGATCAACTTGTTAATTCAATGGAGGAGGGCTAATGAACAATCAGTTACAACAAAGAAGAGATCTATGTTCTGATCTCATGTATGCTATTAAACAAGAAGATGATAAGTTTTTGGAATCAATTATAGATGACTTTGTTTATCATTTAAGTGATAAAGAAGTAGCTGAATATGAGGTATTAGTTGGTACTGTATTTGGCGAGGTTGATCCCTATGAAAGTTAAACTGATATTAACACTTCTCATTGCCTGGCTTACATTTTTAGTATATAATGCAACTAAAGTCGGCAATAAAGCAATCGAACTTAAACAAGATCGATATGCTGAATTATGTAAAATTGACCCATCCATTTGCTCTAACAACTAATGCACGATTCTACTCTTGATCTATTCTGTAATCACGAACAAAGTGAGCCTAATGTTGATCCTTATACAAAGGCACAAATTGATGCTGCAATCGAAAAATTTTGGTTAGAATGTGAAACCGAGGCCGCTGAATTAGAAATAACAGTTGATTATTATGTTTCGGAGTTTATGATATGATGACTACATACAACAGCTCACATTATCAAGAAATTGTGGAGTATTTTAAATGGCATCAGAAACACTCATACGGCTCAGATCAGCACTTGATAGAATCATCGAAGTTGAGGAACTCGTCTTTGAAAATAGACAACAATCGATGCTTCATAGACACTTAAGCCATATAAAAACTGAATTACGCCGACAAATAAGAATAGAATCTGAGGAGGATTTAGCACCATTGCTTGATGCTTTATGAAGGCCAAAGATTTTAAACAAGGCCTAATCATCAGTTATAAGAGTGATATTGATGTATGGGAAGGTTATGTTAATTTTATTAGTAAAGACTACATAACCGTTTGTTTACATGAATGGGAAACTCCTCACACATTACACGGCTATTCACAATGTAACTTGTTAGTCTATCCTGATTATTATCAACATTGCAGTTCAAATGAAGCATACCACAATAGGACTATTTCCACAGCCATTAACAAAGATCGAATTGAATAAAGATCTTTGTACTTTGGCTGCGGAGATATTTGATAAGAAGATAAGGGAAGAAGTAGAAGCATTAAAGGATGATCGTTATCATGGTGAACAATTAAAACATTTTCACAATCACGAAAATGTATTTGATTTATATTCAGAATTACAGCCACTCCATGACAGTTTATTGGAGATGGCTGATTTTGTTTATTGTGATGTAATGAACCATGAATATGGTATGCGATTCACTCAAGCTTGGTATAATGAATGTCAAGTAGGAGGATGGCAGAAAGCCCATTCACATTGTAATTGCACATTATCAGGAACGTTATATTTGAGAACTGATGAAAATAGTATTCTTGATTTCTTTAATGCTGGTAATACAAATGAAAATAGTCCAGCCATATTAGATGAACCAAGTAAGAAGAATAACAAGTTTGGATATATGTTCCATGCAAATAGTGTTACAGCTCCAGTAAATACAGGAGATGTTTTATTTTGGCCGTCACATATTAATCATGGTTATCCTGATAATAAAACGCCAAATCGATTATCGTTAAGTTTTAATTTAATGCCGATAGCTTTAAATTCATTATATGGGAACATAGGAGTACAAT
>CEOH01006796.1_pt1 | contig 13560 bp, 21 predicted proteins | sample 530311 | NCBI WGS metagenome assembly CEOH01 (sample SAMEA2619923, study PRJEB7988) | marine metagenome | biome: marine biome (ENVO:00000447); feature: deep chlorophyll maximum layer (ENVO:xxxxxxxx); material: "saline water (ENVO:00002010), including plankton (ENVO:xxxxxxxx)" | depth 60 m
ATGCTTATTTTGGCTATAACGAACCCTATTGTGAAGATTGTTTCTTTGAAATCTATGAGAATTGTACCCATTGTGGAGAAACTATAGATAGAGACGAGGTATATTGGAGACATGATGAGCCTTATTGTAGTAGCTGTGTGCCTAATGATATAGGTGAAATGACCTACAACCTAGACACTAATAGACCACCTTCCTGTTCTAGAGAAGCAGAGTCTTTTAAGTTTCCTGTTCGTAGACTAGTTGGTATAGAAGTTGAGTGTCTATTTCCAGAGTGGAATGATACAATATCTAATCCTAAATATTGGACTAGTACAAATGATGGCTCTATAAGTAGTGGGGGAGAGTATGAGGGAATAGAAATGGTAAGCTATCCTGCTAGTGGAGATTTACTATTAGATAGTATAGACAGATTAATGAGTTGGTCTAATAGTATAGAAGCAGTAGTGAATAGAAGCTGTGGTCTACATGTACACTTCAATTCATTAGATTTAAATGCTAGACAGGTATCTCATGTAGCAATAGTATATAGTTATTTTGAAGAGATATTGAAAGGTATGATGCCTAACTCTAGACAAGATTCTAATTGGTGTAAAGACTTTCCTATACCAATAAGAGTTATGAGACAAATTCCTGACGAAGAACATTTAATAGAAACATACTACGACTACATGGATTCCTCTCCTACTGCAGAGAAGTATAATGACGCTAGATATTGTGGATTAAACATACATTCTAGGTACTATCATGGCTCCCTAGAGTTTCGTCTACACTCTGGGACTCTAAACAAAACCAAGATAGTTAATTGGATACAAATATTAAATAAGATAATAGACATGGGCATAAAATTAGAAAAATATACAGAAGAAGAGTATGATAAATGGATTAAGAAAACACCTATTAGACACATGGTGAGTACTTTTGGAGTAGAACTATGTGACTATATTAACAAGAGAACTAGCAAGTTCAAAGGAGGAAGAGAAAATGAGTAGAAACATAGAGAGTTTCCAAAACGTAATAATAGAAGTATCTGTATACACACCAACTGATAAAGAACATATATATGGTAATACTTTATCAGCAGAAGATTACCTAATACAAGAAATGAGTATGTTAGAAGAGTCTGGTGTATTTGTGGATAGAATAATAGAACATGAAGAATTAATAAGGGATGAGGATAATGAAGAAGAAAATTAAAATAATTCTTGAATCATCTAGCTTTATGTTTGTAAATTTTAAGCACAAAATATGGAGAAAATCATGCCGTTAAGAGGTTTTAAATACCCTAATGGTGAGTTGGTTTCTCTAGAAGAAGTGAAGAGAGGAAATGTAGATGTAGTAGAAATGGGAATGTCGCTTCCTACACTACTACATATGTCTAAAGATAGAAAGCCAGATAGAAAACCATCCACCACAGAGTTAATACAAGGTACTTGCGAGTCCTATCTACGAAGGACAGCAGACTACTATTCATACCCAGAAGATAGTACATTCTCTCTAGCTGGTACACTACACCATTTAAAGCTAGAAGAATCATCAGTAGGTTTAGATAGACTAGCTTCAGAGCTAACACTAGAAACTCAAGGAATTACAGGAACAATAGATTTATACGATAAAGAGTCAAAGATACTTGTAGACTACAAGTTTTCTGGTTCTTACAAAATAGCTAAGTGTTTAGGTATGAAGTTTAGACATGGTAAGCATCCTACTGAAGTATACAAGAGAAGTGGAAAGTGGGGTAAAGCAGGTACACCTAGAAGAATAAAGATATTCTATATAGATAAAGATAGCGTTGATTTAGGAGACTGGGGATTACAATTAAATTTCTACAGATATTTATTAGAACAAAATGGATATGAAGTAGATAAGATGTTAATACAAGCTACTGTTAGAGATGGAGGATTACAAATAGCTAGAGAAAGAGGCTTAGATAGAAACGTATACATGATAGATGTTCCTTATATACATAATGATAATCTAGTAAGTATATTTAATAACAAGAAAGAAGCTCTTCTCAAAGCATTAAGAGATGATGAACTTCCAGAAGTTTGTAGTGACGAAGAAAGATGGGATGGTATGAAGTGCGAGTCTTACTGCCCTGTTAGAGAAGTATGTCCGTATAACCTACAAAAAGGAGAATAATATGTTACTATTAAAAGACAAATGGACAATAAAAGAAGAGAAAGGAGACACCACTTGGTGGATGATTAGAGGTGGTGCTTTTTCTAATGTAATTAATCATAAATATCCACACAGAGTATTTGAAGATAAAGAAGAAGCAGATAGATACTGCTCTAATATAAATAGAGTAGGAAATAGAAATTCAGTTGTGGTTAATGTAAAGTATTCAATGTTACTAAAGAGGAAGCCTTATGAAAAAGAAGCCTAGTAGATTAAGTAATGTAGAATTTAGAGTAGACCAAATAGAAATGGCACTATTAAACCTTATGTACGTAGTGGCAAACCAAGAGAAAGAGCTACCTTCTTTTATAAGTGGTATGAAGAAAGCTGAGAAAGCATCTAATGATGATGGCGAATTGTTTTCTTTAATAGTTAATGATGATGGAGCAGAAGCATGATTAATGAAAACGATAGAATATTTGATAACATATATGAAGATGAATGTAATAAGCTAGATGCTATTTTACTAGAAGTAGCAAAAGAAATAAAAGAAGAAGGTGGATACTCTAAAGAGATGGTAGAACGAATTATAGATACTTGGTGTGAAGGTGTCGGTATTAGGATAAAGGAAGAATGGCATGACAGCTAAAGAGTACAAGAAGTTAAGAGATAAGTTCATAGCTGAAACATTAAAACTATCAGATGAAAAAAGAGTAGAATACACAGAGGGTAATCATAACGACAATATACTATGGAACTTTGAGAATATTGCAAAAGAACTAGGGTTAACTCCTATGCAGGTATTATCTGTATACCTTAACAAGCATATATCTAGCCTTAGAAATTTTTTCAAAGATGGTAAAGAGTATTCAGAGCCTATTGAAGGTCGAGTAAGCGATATGATTAACTACCTGTTGTTAATGGTAGCTATGTTAAGTAAATACAAAAAAAGAGAGGTGTAAATGAGTAATGAAATATTGTTAGTAGATGATACTCCTAGTAATGGTGCTATCGTTACTAATGATGGATTTGATATAATAAGAAACCTACATGAAGAAGTTTCTATGGAAGATACTCCACGTTCTTTTATCAAGAACAAGATGGGTGTTGACTACGTAGAGGTAGGGTACATGAAGAAGATGGCAGACAAGCACTATCCCGGCTGGTCTTGGACTATTATTAGGACAGAGACACTAGGTAGTGAAGCCTTTATGGTACATGGTAGATTGAAGTGGTTTGAGGGTGGTATATGGAGAGAAGGAGATATGACAGCGGCTCATAGGATAATGAAGAAGAGGAATAGCAATGAGTTTGTAGATGTAGGTAACGATATCAAATCTGCAAACACAGATTGTATTAAGAAAGCATTCAATATGTATCTTAATATAGCTGACGACGTTTATAGAAACCGTGTAGAAGAAACATCACTAAGCCAAGAAGATATAGACTTTCTATATGAAAAGATGGAAGGCTTAGATGATGATTGGAAAGAAAAGATATCACTTACTATTGAAAGTGGCGAAATTGAAAAGGGCGATATAGATAAAGTGGTAACTAGAATAGAACAAATAAAAAGCGAAACAAAAGGAAAAGATAATGAGTAATTCTATTGATTCTGTATTAGGTGACGTTATGGGAGGAGAGTCCTTCTATGACCCAACCGAAGATAAGCCTAGCGTTATAGTACCAGAGGGTGAGTTCTACGCTCACGTTAAGGAGTATACCGTTAAGGAAGATGTTGTTATTAGAGGAAAACATCTTGCAGATATATATAATATAGTCTTTAAATTAGCTAACGAAAATTCTGACAAGACATTTGGAGAGCATAGTGGTACTATGTTTGTAGATAAGGATATTCGTTCAAAGGGTTTCTTTAGATTCAAGAATCCTAGTGAGCCTAATTTGAAGCCAAACTCTGGAGGTAACAGAGAATTCAAAGAACTGTGTGAAGCGTTAATGATAAAACCAGAAGAGAAAGAAGTAGATGGAAAGACTCTATACGCTTTACCTGTACTAACTCCATCTAATTGTGAAGGGATGCCGGCTATTGTACGGATTAAGCACGAGAAATGGACTAATAGAGATGGTGAGGAGGTCACTTCTCCAAAGGTTGTAAACGTTTATTCTTGGAGTAATGGTAAGAGAGATACGTCAGACGTACCATTCTAGATGAAGATAACGAATAACGAATACGATACAATCATTAGGGCACTAGATTATTACGCAAATAGTCAAATAACCGAAGAAGCATATCCTTTGAAGGTTAAACTAGTAAAAGAATATGATAGATTAGCAAAGAAGAATATAGAAGAAGGTATGACAGCAGATGAAGAGGAAATATATCCTAGTAGACTACATACAGAGTACGGAGGTACACCTAATGACAATCAAAAAGTGGAATGAGATAGAGGAAGTGTTCACTAGTAAGTTCGGATGGAATGAAGGTATAGATTATCTGGTTAATACTGCAAGAGATGTGCTGAAATCTAGAAGCGTGTACGAACTAAGTGGCAAAGAAGACTATCTTTTAATTAAGAAACTAAGAACCAAATACGATAAGGAGCTTAAATGCCTAGAAAAAGAAAAAGCCAAGTGGCAAAAGTAAGAGACTTTTTGTTCTCTGGAAAGAAGTTAACAGCTAAAACAGCGATTAGTCGCTTTGGAATCTATAGATTAGCGGCTGTAATCCATGTATTACGTACTACTTTCAATATGAATATTAGTACTGATAATACTAAGGGTTATGCTACATACTCATTAACTACTAAGTAGTTATAGTAAGGTCTGGGGTGTACCTTAAACACCCCAAAAATTTTTTAAGTCACAGGTTTGGGTGTGCCTTGAGGGTTGCTTGTTTTTATTCTCCTTTAGTACCTTCTTAAAACACCCAAGGATTAGATATGCCAACACCATTTATGTGTCACGGTTGCGATAAACCGACAATGAATAAAAGCGGAGTCTGTGATGACTGTGCTAAGAAAAAAAAAGAAAAGGAGTAGTAGATGAGATACTATTGGGAAGCACTATTTAGTGTAGAATACTTTCCGTATTGGGAGTTTTCTATGTTGATGATGCTGGTATTGGTTCTTAGTGTTTTATGGAGAATCAATAGAGTAGAAAAAAAGCTAGACGATTTAATAGAATATATAATAGAAGAAATAGCTTAAGAATAAGGATTAGCATAGGGAGAATGCATAATAAATTAACAATTAAAAATATGTGTTACGTATTGTTAATAGACATGGCAAATGTATTATGTAGATGGTTGGCACCTTTCTCCCTTTTGCTATAATTAAATATGAAAAGAAAAAAGAACATAACAAAGAAAGACATGTTGTCTATGATAAATCAAGTGACTACAATGTCTTTAGCAAATAAACGAACACTAGATATACTTGGAGAGTTTCTTTATAATTATTTAGACATGAAAGGAGACACAGAAAAGTATACTAAATTCATGGAGGATAAAATAGATGGATTTCTTAAACAAAGTGGCAAAGGGAATGGAGAAGTTCCTAGAGAGTCCCTTCAAGAAGAAGAGGAGTAGAAAAAATGCCGTCAAAAAGCAAAGCAAAAGGAAACAGGTTCGAAAGAGAGTGCGTAAATCTAGCTAGAGAATACGGACTAGAATCTAAAAGAGCTTGGGGGTCTGATGGTAGGTCTTTAGGTCTAGACCCCGAAGTTGACATGGTAATAGAAGACTACACCGTTCAATGTAAAGTAAGAAAAAGGATAGCATCATGGCTGAAACCTTCGGAAGCAATAGGGGAATCACACCTTCAATTAGTAAAGGAATCAAGAGGAACAATATACGCTATAATATCAATGACAGAATTGATGAAGATTATGTCGGAGATAAAAAAGGCAAGAAAAACTACCAAGCAATGACTAGAACTAGGATAGCTGATATAGCTTATTACCTAGGAGAAGATTGGGTAGATTGGAAAGTTGTACGAAACTCTGGCGGAAATGAAATATCAAGTAGTAGAAACATACTTACAACATCAAAGCCTTTAAGATGTACTAAATGTAATAGAGCATTTGAAACTAAAGCTCCTATATCTGGTACAAGATTAAGTAATGGCATACTCCCAAGTGATATATTTGCTAGAGTGCCATTAAATCGTGGAGAATGCGGGATGTGTGATGGCTAAGTGTCCATTATGTGAGGGTAGTATCCCTATTAAAGATGTTAGATTTAGGCTTAAGACTTTAAGGTTATGTAGACCTGCTAAAGTTCTTAAAACTATAGATGATATATTTGAAGAGGTATCTAATTATTGGACAGTTAATGATGTAGCTAAGGCAGGATTTCTAGCTGATATAGAGAATGTAGATGGAGATATAATAGTAGAAACAATAAGGAAGTTCAAGAGCAAGGGAGGTATTCAAAGAGGATTTGGATTAAGGTATTTATCTGGAATGATAAAGAATGAAAGTGAAAGGATAGCAATAAGAAAGGAATATGATAGGAAAAACCTAGATAGGATACCTCCTAAATTAAAGGATAACAATGAAAAGTATTGAACTAGAACAAGCATTACTTGGTTGTATAATAACTGATAGTAAATATATAGATTCAGTTAAGCAATACATACCTAACAAAGACTTTTTCTATTCAAGTTTTAACCAGAAGGTTTGGCTTGCTATAGATAAGTTACACTCTAAAGGTAAAGAGATAGACTTAATAACTATATGCGAAGATGTTGGCAATGATGTAGATGGGCATAGTTCTAAGTATGAGATAACAGGTTTTCTAGACTCTGTTGTGTCTCCATCTAGTGCAGAAGAGTATGCAAAGAGACTGCATTCGTATTACCTTAGACGTGTACTGCATTCACAGATGCATGATATATCCAAAGGTCTTGGAGATTCATCATTAGAGACTTCTAACTTACTAGAAGAAGCTCACACTACCATTGGGAATATAATAAAACTTCAGCCTAGTAAATCATTTGATATAGATTCTTTACTAGAAGATACAAAAGATTCAATACTTAATTCTACTACCCAAATACAAACAGGTATAGGTACGCTAGATAGAGTAATTACAGGTATGACTAGGGGTGAGATAACTATTATAGCAGGTAGACCCGGCAATGCAAAAACTACAGTATCAGCTAACATAGCTAGGAACTTAGTACATAGAGGACTTAAGGTTGCTATGTTTAATAGAGAGATGCCTAACACAGAGATGATGAAGAAGTTTATAGCAATGGAGTCTAAGTTCTTACAATACAGGAACTTACGAAACAATATAGATATAGACCAATTAGAATTAGCAGATATATCTTCCCTTATATCAGAGGTTTATAAGGACAAGTTATTTATGTTTGATGATGTGAGAGATATGGAGAATACATTTCGTGAGATAAAAGCTATTAGTCCAGATGTAGTTATAGATGACCACATAGGATTAATAGAGCACCCTGCACACGATAGAAGAGATTTAAGATTGAAGATAGGTGATGTTAGTCGTGGCTATAAATGGTTGGCTAAGGCACAAGATATGTCTGTTATATTAGTGTCACAGATGAATAGAAATATGGAGCATAGAACTGATAGGATACCTAGGTTGTCTGACTTAGCTGAGTCTGGAAACTTGGAACAAGATGCAGAGATAGTTGTATTTTCTCATTATCCTTGGGTATCTAGATATGGTGACGATGGTAATAGTGATTGTTTCTTAGAGTTAATAGTAGCTAAAAATAGATATGGTAGTACCAACTCTTGCGAGGTTGGATATCATGGTAATAGTTGCTTGGTTACTAATACAGAGGCTGAGGCAGTATCACTAGCAAGAGAAAGAGGAGATGGGGTAAACGGTACACCTAAGCCTTTTTAACGATTTAAAATATCTTCTATTGGGTTATATGGTGCAACTCTACGCCTATATGCTTTTACGTTAGGTCTATCGTACCGCATGTCTAGTAAATTTTCTAACTTCTTCTTAGCTTTTTTTCTACCTCCAAAATAATCACTTAATGATTGTAACATATTTTCCTCATAAATATCAAAGTCTTTTGCTTTAGTACCTACATTTCTACTATGAAATAAATTCGCATTGTTATCATGCGGCATACGAATACCATGTATCGGCTCATGTAAAAGTGTACTAGCTTCTGTATCATATGACCAAGCATCAGAAAAAATTCTAATTGTATCTGGAGAATACAATGGATTCTTAGACGGTATATATCTTCCTAGAAATCCCGGCTCCCTAGGTGAATTATATGCTATTATACCCATAGGTGAATCACCTAATCTCATTCTATCTACAACCTCTTTACTTAAATCTTTTAATGTCTCTCTACTTTCTCCTCTAGTTATGTAGGCTTCTAAAGGACGTCCAACCTCACTATTACTTATTGCACTTGACATATTTGCTTTAGATATTAAATTTGCATATTCTACCATATCTATTGGGTATTCTCTTTCACCCTTATATAAGCTAGCTCCTCCAAATTGTCTTTTATCTAACTCAGATTGCAGTATTAAATCATCTATATTACTATGTGAGCTTGTAGATGAGGGTTGAAAATATTCGTTTATAGTATTAGCCATTAAACTTCTTCTTCTTTCCACCAAGATATTCATAGGCATGACCATTAATTTTTAATAGTTCATTGAGACTTTCTTCTTCATCTTTAAGAAATATTTCACCAAGAACTCTGCCATACTTACCTGTACCATGTGATTTTAAAGTAAATTTACCTTCGTTAGAATTTTCTAACTTGTCTTTAGTGTAAGCCTTAGCTTCTAGACCTTTCTTTTTTTCATCTAAATCTCTAGTTCTAGATTCCCAAGTATCTACACCCATAAATCTAATACGTCTTTTAATCCAAGTATCGAAACCTAAGTCTATCATGGCATCGCAAGTGTCACCATCTACAACCCTAAGTAGCTTAGCATTATATGTGTACTTGCAATCCATTAAACTTTCTTTTTATTTTTTCTTATCACAGCTTTAATCAAGGCTTGTCTATTGTAATCTGATATTGTTATTCTGTATTTACCATAGCCAGATGGCAAGCTTCTTACGTAGTTATTCCAATCTCTTATATCAGATACTACTTTTTTTCTATCGTCACCATCAATAAGCCTTGACCTAAACTCCGCTAACTTTCTTCCCCTTAAGTACTTAATTCTGTTTTGCTTTAACCCCTTTGTCTCTACTCTTTTAGACGCTTGTTTTAATAGAGGACTTCCTGTAAGTTTAAGCGCTCTTGATGGCACACGATAGATTGCCTCTCCTTTGTATTCTGAAAAATCTTTCTCTAGAGAGTCTATTGTCTTAAGTAGGTTTTCAAAGTCAGACCAAAACGCAGGTTGAGCTAACCACTTGGCTTTATTAGCGAATGTAAAATCTGCACCTTCTTCTAATAAAGGAGACATTACATCTGACATATAACCAAAAGCTCCAATAGCAGTCAAAGCTTCTACTATATCTTTGCCATCTGTATTTATAAAGTTTTCTGGTTCATAAGATTTTTCTCCAGAGAAAACATACTTCATATACTCCTTAGCCTTTAGAGCTATACCTGCACCTGCTACTCCTGTTGCTCCTAGTCTTAATAATGGAAATATATTATAATTATACAAATCAGATTCTATTTGTTTCCTCATGTAGTTAGCATTTCTTACTGGAAAAGTTTTAAATTGGGTTAATAATCTAAGGCTAGGTCTATTAAGCCATAGTGGGTCTGTTAATATATTTTTTTGAACCTGCGTCTTAACTGCAAAATCACCCATTGCTTGCATCATCTTAGCATCACTAATCTTTCCGTTCTTTTTTATATCAGTTACCTTAATCCCTAGTCTATCTAGAGTGTTCTTTGCATTTCTAACCTCTAGTTTTCTTAGCTTAGAAACACCTAATGTCTTCCAAGTACCGCCCTTGCGAACAACATTCAACATATCTTCTATAAAAACCTTACCTATAGAAGCTGATACAATATTATTTATAGAGTTAATTCTATTGAATTGACTTTTATCTGTTAGGAAATCAGCAAGAGACTGCATTTTACTACCAGATTTAGCAAACCCCATCATTTCATGAGCCGGTCTAAATAAATCAGCACCAGACCCATCCACTAATCTTCTAAATCTTTTGTCTGTTAAGTATTTATAAGCACCGCTAATCATCCTAGTATAGCCTGCCTCCATACCACTAGAAGCAAGTACTTGAGTAAGGTTTAGAGCTGAAGCTGTACCGCCACCAATCTTAGTTGCTGTATTCCAAAATAAAACATTATCTGCCCATCTCCTATACTTTGGATTTACAATGCTATAATTTTTATGATAATTTATTTCACCAGAAACATGAGCTTGTAGCTCTCTTATTATATCTTTATCTAACTGCGATAGCCTAGGACTTTTTAATATATTATTAACAACCTCATTGTTTTTTCCAAAAATTGAAGCTTCTGCTGTAGCTCTAGATATGTTAGAAGCGTACCTAGCTAAAAGTTTTTGAGCATCTCTTTCATAGTAATCATCTGGTAGTAGTTTTTTTCTTTTGTATTCTATGTTGCCAGCCGTTCTTCTTTGGGTTCTATATACATCTCTACCTATAAGAGTCATTGCTTTATAATAGCTAAATGGTATAGCTTTACCTTTTTCATAGTTTAACTGCTGACGTTCATTTTCTATTAAATGGTTAAACGCTCTTTTAGTATCTTTTGAAACAAGACCTTGTGATTTTTCTATTATTTCATTAAGTATTTTTGCAGTTTCTGGATTCTTTTTTAAGAATTTATCTGGATTTGATATAGCATTTGTCATCTCATTGAATAAATCGTTGACACTACCATATCCCTTAGTTCCCTTTGCCTCTGATTTATGAGCATGGCTCGCTATTTTATACAAATCTTCCATCATTTTATTACTGAGACCATCTTTATACATTCTTGGAAGGTAGTTTTCTAATCTACCAGATGGAACAATACCGCTTTTCCTAGCCTTGTCAAATACCCTATTCATTATAGTTCTAAAATTAACTACATCAGCTATTGTAGAACCTTTCTCTATAGCATCTGATAAATATTTATAATAATCTTTCCTTACTAAGTTAGGAGAAACCTTTAATTCTTTAGCTAATACATTTATTCTTTCTGGAGAAGGCTTTAAAGATAGTCCTGTATCTTTCATGGCTGTAACAACTTCAGCTTCAAGTTCTCTTCTTAACTTTAAAGATTGATAAACTAATCCATTATGAACCCTTCTTTCAAAGGCTGAAGTTCCTTGATTTTTTACAGGTCTAAACGGCTGAAATAATTTCTTTACAGATTCTGGAAACAAGGTATCAAAAAATAAACTAATAGTATCTCTTGATGTTAGCACCCCTCTTTTTTCTAAGTCTTTCATAGATAGTTTAAAATCTAAATCTCTTAAAAGCTCATCCCTATAATCCGCTAAATGCTTTGTATTAAATTCTTTTAAACTAACTTTGTTTGAAGCTGTAACAGAAGGTAGTAATTTTTTCTTTTCTAAATCTATAATAACTTTTGGGTCTACTATTCCAGATTTAGTTAGCCTAGACATAGACTGGTCGCTATTTTTATTTACACCAAGTTTTTTCTCAAGAGACCTAACATCTTTTTCCATCTTAACCCTAGCTGTTTCTGGGTTAACAGCAAAACTTTCTTGTTTAAAACGTTGGTCAAAGAATTTTTTATTATAAACTACGTTATCGTTACCTACCTTATCTAGGTTTCTTCCATATACTTTATCTCCATCACGACCAGTAACTTGTATCCTTGTTCCTTTTCTATCATACCATATAGTATCTACGTTTCTTATATTGGCTCTTGCATCAGCGTTTCTCAATGCCATCGCTTTCTTAAGACCGGTTTCATTATCTGGAAAATGTTCAAAGGCATAGTCGCCTTTTCTTTTTCCTTCTACATACTCCTTAAGCCTAGGTGTTAATGTGTCTTTTCCTTTTTGGAATACCTTATTAACTCCTTTAATACCAAGAACCATGCTTCCTGCATGTACAAAATCTTGAGGCGTTGGTGCTCGAGGCTCCTCTTCAAGAACAGGACTTAATCCTCCAAATATTCCTATCTCAGCACCTACTCTAGCAAGAGTATTAGCACCTTTTTCCGTAAGGTAAGAACCTGTAGCACTAGTCACTCCTCCTAATACAGCTCCCTTAGCAGAATCTAAAACAACTTTTGATGGGTCTATCGAACCCTCTGATAGCTTTTGTTTTAATGCGCTATTTGCACCTGAATACGCCGCCATTGGAGCCGCTCCTCTTGAAATAGCGCTTGCCCTTGCCATTGCTTTTCTTGCGGCTGTCTTCGCTACTCCAACACTAGCTCCGTTTTTAATTAATTTTCTTAACACATATTTCTTTGCTACCCCTGTAACAATAGGATTAACAGCTCCCCCTGACCCAATCATAGCACCTATAGTTAAAGGGTCTATAAATGAAATTAAACCAGCTCCCAAGTCTTCAACTATATTTGGGTCGTAATTACTTAAATCAAATACCGGTTCCTTATTGTTTGCTAGTGCATGAACTTGACCGGCTATTGACCTATTGTATCCATCTTTTATTACATCTGGAAGAGAGTCAAAGATGTTTGTATCTCTACTTACTATAGGCTCCTTAACTAACTCCTCTGTTTCTGCATCTTCTTCATCTATTTTATATCGAGGGTTTTCCCTTACTATCATATTATAGAAAGCATCATCGCTCATATACCCAAATCTTGGATTCTTGATTCTGAATGCGCTTATTAGGTCTTGCTTTGTTTGGTATTTTGATATCATATATTGTAGCTTACGTTAGATAAAATTAAATCTTTTAGCATTGGAACATCCATCCCAGTCATCCTAGATAAATTTCTGTAAAACTTACTATCAAAACTTGAGTCTAAAAAAGACCCTGTTTCTGGGGATATATAGGGAACTAATATATCTCTTAATTCTGATTGCTGTTCGGCTAACCCCTTAAGAGTAATTCTTTTTCTTTCTTGCTTACTTTCAGGTATTGTTCCATATTTATTTTTAGTAACACCTATGCTTTTTAAAAGCTTAGAAACTTTTTTAAGAGCTGGGGTATACATAATAGATGGCCTAGGTTTTCCTTTTTCAAATTTAATTTCTTTCTGTTCCCAAGTATCTAAAACATTACGTGTAGATTTTTCATCAAATTTAGGTGCTTCATCGAATTCTTTTAAAAGACCGGATATATCATCTGGTTCCACATCTGGCAACATCTCGGCATCTGCTGATTTTGGAGACGCTTTTCTACGTGCTTCTGCATAGTCTTTAATAAATTCATCTCTTGCTCTACTAGCAAATGTGCTTGTGGGGTACATAGTAGAGCTAGTAGGTGCATCACCATCTATTCCAGCAGGGGAAAGCCACGCAGGAGGTATATCACTTAGTACCTCTCCAGCTCTAGGAGCATCTGAACCAAATAATGGC
>CEOH01002530.1_pt1 | contig 13556 bp, 29 predicted proteins | sample 530311 | NCBI WGS metagenome assembly CEOH01 (sample SAMEA2619923, study PRJEB7988) | marine metagenome | biome: marine biome (ENVO:00000447); feature: deep chlorophyll maximum layer (ENVO:xxxxxxxx); material: "saline water (ENVO:00002010), including plankton (ENVO:xxxxxxxx)" | depth 60 m
GTCGTGTATCTGTGGCGCGGATGTGGCTAATTGAAGCTGTGTTTGCGCCATCATTACCCGTTGTGCCATACTAAACACATTCGGGTCACTATGCGGTAACACATCTATCTGGTCGCCAAAGTCATTTACCTTAACAATCCGCTCACCACCAGCAATTTCAAACGGATACTCTTTTGGTAGGTACTCGCTAAAGGTTTCAGCTAATAACCGAAACTCAATTTTTTGAGAGTAGTGCAACCGTTTGTGTATAGCAGACATAACTGCCATACCTTTTTCAAGCAACGCGACAGTTGTGCCCACGGGCATAGCCTCTGTCATATCGCCCGTTTGCATTTCTGTGATTGCGGCAAACCGCCGCCCTGAATCAACAAGTATGCCAAGAAGGTTCAGGAGTGTTCCGGAAGGTTCTTTATATGGTAACGGTAATAACGAATCACGGAGCGCACCGCCAGGAGCGTCAACATCACGCCATTCTCCAGGTTGCAACGGCTCATCATCATTCCGAACCCGTAACCCGCGAGCTTTAAATCCTGCGGGTAAATTAGCCAACGTCCCAGCGTCAATCAACTGGCGCATGAGGCTTGTTGCTGACTTACTCAACCCACCAATCATGTGTATCAGGCCAAAGCCGTAAAAACCCAGACCTGGTAAAAATTTGTAATGAACGAAGTATTGCTTTTTATTCTGAAGCGGATCACTTTCTTCCCAGTTCCGGCGAATAGCAAGAATCTGTGAAGAGTCCTCTTCCATCGTTACAATATACGGAAGTTTAATGCCTGTTGGCTCACCGTCGTCGCGAGAGTCTTCAAAACCCGCAAGGTCTAAGTCTATATGACATTCAAGAACAGTCATGATGTCAGATGAGTTGTAGGATGTTGGCGAAACCCCTTCAAGTTCATCTACCTTTTCAGTGATTGCTGTTTGCGGGTCATCAGAAGGAAACAGCTCAACATCACGGTAAAAACCAGACGCTTGAAGTTTTCGCACATCATTTACATTCTGACGAAGCATGTGTGTGATTCGTGGCGCAGACTGTAAATCCGTCGTCTCGTACGGAACGACTAAATCTTCAGATGTAATGAATTTGCTTACTGCTCGACCAAGCGTTTCATCATAATAAATCTTTTTAAACGCTGAACCTGATAGCGGCAGGTAAAAAAGCATTTGGTCGAGTTCAGGGTCATACTCTTGCATAACCTCTGTGATTTGGTAATTCATGAACTCTTTTACACGAGTTGCCTGTTCTTGGCGCTCGGGAGTTAGTTTTCCCACTACTCGTGTATTTACTGGGCCACCTGCCGGTAAGAGTTCTTTATACGCGGAGGCTTGGAACTGGGCCACCGCTTCGCTCAACAAGGGGTGGTATACGCCGGAAGCGCCCTGAAACGGTTGTGAACGATCATCCGTTTCCATACCGAGCAAACTCAAGCCTTCGCTATACGTCCGCTCCCAATCGGCTCGGCTTTCGCGATCTTCTTTGTACATAGACGACATCTCACTTGCAAGCGAGGCAAGTTCACGGTCTTCTATTTCTTCAGCGAGATTGCGATAAAACTCGCCGGAAACAGGGTCAGAAGGCATCTCTCCAAAAGCAATGATTGTATTGCCTTCCTCATCTGTCTCCGGTAACTCTTCAATTATTTCGAAATCAACGTCGGATACCCCTCCTTCTGAATCAGCGAGGATTTCGTCATCTTCTAAAATGACGTCTGTTCGAATTGGCCGCTCCATCTCTGGTTGCGGAATGAGAGGTTCTTCAGCCATGCTGCCTACTTCTTGCGCTTTTTCTTATTGTTCATGCCACCACCACGCATTCCTGGCAACTTTTTCTTTTTTGCCATCATCATGCCACCACCACGTTTTCCAGGTAGCTTCTTTTTCTTACGCGGCTTCATCGCCATTTTTCAGTCTCCTATACAAGTTTACACGTTGCTGATAAATACGAGATGCGTCATGTCCCTCTTCATAAGAAGTGTAGTAACCTTTCTCTTTTATTTTTTCTGCGTGCTCATGAAGTTTCGAGAGCCGTTGAACAAAAATGAGGGCATATTCTTTATCGGTAAGCGGCTCAAAAAATTCACCGTCGATAAATTCATTATCCTCGTCATGCGGGTGAAACCCCATCACCCATAAGTCTCGATCAAAAAACGCTCCCTCTGCAATCGCATTGTTTAGTAATTCAAAATATGAATCAAACGTTTCTACGTTTTCGTCAAAAAGAAAATCTACAACTAAAATTAAATCTTTATCATCATCGAATGATCTAAGGACCTCACATAGTTTTTCCATGCTCGGGCCGTAGTTGAAAACAAAACCAACTTTATCCTCAGCCCATGCTTTTTGAGCATAGGGACAAGCAGGTAAATTATTGAAGTAAGGGTTAGGAGTTTCGAGAGCGTGTTTTGACCACGCCTTTACTTCTTCAACAACCTTTTCTTCAACTTGCGTTTGCATTCGGGTTACCCTAATCCAAAAAGATTATTTTGAAAAGACTAATAATAAACGTACCTCCGGCGATAACCGGAGTCTTCTTCCTCGTAATCTTCAGGGTGGCCTATAAAACCGCCCTGCCGAAACCGCAAAAGGGCTTGAGTCATAGAGTCTACGAGGTCGTCGTGTTCACCGTTTGGAAATTGTGCGCATTCTTCGATAATTTCTTCAGAGAAACTTTTTTCTGGTGCCCATATCATTCCGCTCTCAAATAATGGGGCTACGGCGTTTACGCGAGCGTGTTTATCCTGACCTTTTCCGGGGCTGAAGTTCATAACCGGAATACCCATGGCCCGTAGTTCTTGAGTCAACGGCGTTCCGGAAGCCTTCGCTTCTATTATCACAACGTCAGGTTCCCAATAATGATAACTCTTCAGGGCTTCACGTTTCAACTCCGGGAACTCATAACGGCCCTTTTGACTTTCTAATAAAATTAAATTTGGCCCTGAGTCTTCGTTCGGATAAAATACGCCCCACGTTGTGATTGCTGAATAGTCACTATACTCTTTTTTGAGAAACGCCGTATCGTAACTTTGAATAATATACTCTAACCCAGGAACGTTTTCTTTTTCCCAGGTTTGCCACCAGTCACGTTTAATAATACTGATTGAATCTGACGTAGGCTGTTGTAACCACTGAGCGCTCCACTTTTGTGCGCTTAATGAGGCTTTAACTCCTTCTAATTCGTCAAGTTTCCAAAACTCTGGCCACAGTGGTTTTTCTGTTCCTTTTACGTCCATTATTGCTGGAAACTCAATAACCTCCCATTTATCAGCTTTTGGGTCGTGTGCTTGCTGTTTCAATACTTTTGCGGTCAGGTCACGCTCACTCCAGCGCGTCATCACAATAACGATACTTCCTCCCGGTTGAAGCCTCTGCCGTGGGCCGGAAGTATACCATTCATAGGCGTTTTCCATTGCGGCGTCACTTAACGCATCCTGTTCACTATGGGGGTCGTCAATAATCAATAGGTCTGCGCCACGGCCCGTAATCGCACCGCCAACACCCGCCGCAAAGTACTCACCGCCAGCGGTCGTCGTCCAACGTCCGGCGCTTTTACTATCAGCGGCTAACTGGGCCTCTGGAAAAATTTTCTTGTACTCAGCCGAATCAATCAAGTTTCGCATTTTGCGGCCGAAGTTCATCGCCAGTTCGCCCGTGTGCGTTGTCTGAATAATCTTGAGCTTTGGGTTTCGGCCCACCAACCATGCAGGAAAGTGATAACTCGCAAACTCCGACTTTGTATGTCGGGGTGGCATATTCACAATTAACCGTTTTAACTTTCCGTCAGCTACGTCCTGTAACTTCTGCGCAAACACCCTATGATGAGAACCTTCGATGAAGTCTGGCCAAACGGAATTTATAAATTTTAAAAAATTTTTTTGTCCCGCTTCGCTCTCTTCAATTTCACGCAATCTCGACGCAACTGCAAGGTACTCTTCCAAAGTATCCTTGCTCAAACTCTCTAGTCGCTTGCGTAATGAACCATTGGCCATGATCAATCTGAGAAGTATGCGGTTAAAAAAGAAAAAGTAAAGAAAAAAGTTCCTAGTCCGAAGGCGAATGGTTGATGCTCAATGAAACTGGAGCGATCTTATGGGGAGGGCGGGTGGGCGCGGCGCGGCGTTATTTGCGGGGGGTACCCCCCTGGGGGTGGGTAGGGGGGGCTTTGCAGCCCCCCCAGGGACCCCTACCCTAGGCTTCGAGGGTAATGGCTGGCAGCCCGTAGGTGCTGGCGCTGGGGCTGTAGCCGCCTGCTAGGCCTGCCACTAGGTCGGTATAGCCGCCGCCTAGCTTGCGGGCCTTGGCTAGAAATTCCCCTACGGTTACCCCCTCGGTAAACATGCGGTTTATGTCTGCACGCTTGCCGGTAGGCTTACGGATGTAGGCTGGTAAGCCACCCTCGGCAATACCCTTGGGCTTTATTACCGCACCGGGGTTTGCCGCTACCCAAAGCGCTACGGCTGTAGCTTGGGCTTGGGGTAACATAGTGCAAAAGTCTGCGGGGGCTTCGAAAATAGTGGGTTTAGTTGCTTTGGCCATTTGGGCCTCCTATTGGTTAGTGGTTAGTAGCTTGTTGCTACCCCTGTAATATGGGGCTTGGCGGATTATATGTAAAGTGTTTATTTACCCCCTTGGTTACTTTTTTTAAATTTAGTTATTTGTGTTGTATTTATGCAACACCCCCTGTTTTGCCCCTTGGCCCGCCCCCTTGGCCCGCCCACGCCCACGCCCACGCCCACGCCCATTATATGATCTACCTGATCTTATAGATCTAAACGACCGGAGCGACCGGAGCGACGGGGGAAGCGACGGGAAGCGACATGAAGCGACATGAAGCGACAAAAAGAAGCGACGGCCCCGAAGGACCGCCGCCGAAGTTTAGAGGGGCAACTAACCAAGTATGACTTCTCGCGCTGCGACCACGAAAACGAGTATCCCCGCCGTATAAGAGAGTAAGGCGATAGGCGGCGTGTACCAGATAAGCTCGTAGTGAAAGAGCGATACGCCGATAGCTACCGCGCCGAGTAGGCACGAAATTAAAGCGAGTGATCTATAAAGCATTTTTTTAGCTCCTCTATTAACGGTTTACGCTTAAATTTAAAACGGGCGAGTTTTAAACACCCGCCCGTTTTTGTCTACTTACTCAGTGGGGTAAACTCTCTCACAGTAGTTCGTCAGGTCAAAAACCTGATGGTCGTGAGTTATACCGTTTACCTCGTCAACTACGCCGACATTGAGGTAAACTGCATTAGGGTCAAGTTTAACACCCGCCTCATAGTGGGGGTCGTCAAACCGACCTTGAGTAATATTGATCTCATATGAGTACCCATCAATAACCTCGGTACGGGTCATCGCCTTATAAAGATCAGCTAAGGCCACTAACTGTCTATTTACCGCCTCTGTCATTTTTTTAACTCCTAATTAAATTTAACTTACCCCCTAATAATAAAGCCCACTTAAAAACCGACTAATTCTCTTTTATCGGGTAAGTCTGCGTAACTTGATCTTATAGATCGGACTAAGCGCAATAATCACATCGCAAAGATCTTTGGCTGATGGTTAGGTGAGGTAGGGTTAGGTGAGGTATGGTCAGATCTTATAGATCAAAGCGATCAAGCGACAAGAAGCGACCGGAGCGACGACCAGTCATAGGGGTACGGGATCGTTGCGATCGGTGAGATCTCCCCGATCTTTAGATCAACAAGATCTTTGGCCTGTTCACCAGAAAACAGAATCAAAGGAGTCCTCGCCGCCTCCCTTGCTAAGATGAACGATCGTCCCCCATACCGCGAACGCGTGAGGTGCCACGCTACTTGATGAGGCGACAGGCCAACTCGTTTATTTTTTATTATCTTGAGTTCTATCCAAAACTCGCCAGTTTCCGCGCATCCGTTAACGTCTGGAACACCAGGAGTTGACCACGATTCTATACGGACCCAGTGTATGTCAGTAATTCCGTCCCGTAACGACTTCCATAGCTTTGATTCAGGTTTGGCTGACATCCTCGTACTCGGCGTCTATGACTTTTTTAATCGCCCCGTCCGTTTCCTTATCAAGCTCTTCGAGACGGCGGATCAGGTCATCCTTACTCATCGCGTTGATGTGTGCGTGCAGAACTTCTTTCCGATCGACATATAACCCGCCGACTTTCCCACGATGCGTTTCCGCGTTTATCGCAGCACTGAACTGGTTGTTTGCGGCGGCACGATCACGGAGTTCACCTAGGTCTCGCAGGTGACCCTCATAACTGACCTCGTATTTTTTAGTCAGCTCGTTCCGTAGCTCATTAATGTAGTTTGCGATGTTCGGGAACTTGGCGACGTTGAGTAATTCACAGGCGCGGACAGCGGCTGAAGACTCTGCGTAACCCGCACGGCGAGCCGCCTCAGTCTGAGAGCACCGACCTAACACCATCTCTTCGGCGAACTGCCTCTGACGAGTAGTCAGCGGTTTCAACATCACAGGGTTGATTGTATCTGTCTTTCTACGAGGCATATGATCATAGTATAGGCATCACAATCTATCTAGGAAAGTAAAAACTCGTCCACACGACAAGCTGAGTGACATATTGATACTGAACTGCCAATAAGTACCAATAGGATGTACCAATATGAAACAAACGCCCATGGCTCAAGGACTTAGCTTCAAAGATATTGGCATATTGGTAAATATCCCTCAAAAATTTTTTAAGACACTCCCCTTCTCGATCTCCTATATAGGACAATCACCAATAAAAAAAGACCCCGCCGGAGCGGGGCCTCTTTCGTCCTTTCGGTTGGTGTTATGCGGCACGAAGCGTAATGTATGAGGTGCCGTAGAACTTGGATGTGGGGCTGAAGCCACCCGCGAGATGAGCGGAGATATCGCGGTGGCTGCCGCCTTTCTTTTGAGCAAACGCCAATATCTCTTTGGCATCACCGCCTTGGTTGATGCGCTCCGAGATATCGAAGCGTTTACCGGACTGGCGGCGGAGGAACGGTGCAGTCTGACCGGCCTCGTTAGGCTCGATCTGAGCCTTCGGGTTAGCGGCGATAAAGGCTTTGATCGCCTTGTCTTGCTGACCCTCCGTCGCTTTGAGGAACTCCTCGGTGACTTCAAACAGGTCGTTAGCCTTAACGCTTGATTTCTTAGTAGCCATGGTTCTTTCTCCTTTCTGGCTGGGTCGTTAAACGCCTTTCGTTTAACTACAAGTAACTATAATGAAGACTATTGTCGGAGTAAAGCCCTTTTTCCTCTTTTTTTATCAGGCTTGCGCCACGTCAACTGTTACGTTGGCGTCAGCGTCTACTGTTATCTTGAGAGTTACCGTGATCTCTGTGCATCTTTTTGTCTCAATCTTCTCAATATTTTTCCTTCGATCTAAGGGATAGGTTGTCTGAGACACCTCACAATATCTTAGAAGAGCCGCCTGTGCGGAGGACTGTCGCCAAGGACCGCCCCGTTTAGTGGGGTACTTGATAGCTGTCAAGTACTCGGTTATATCTAGCCATGTGGGCTGTATACCGTGCTGAGCCTCATGAGATTTGATGAAGTCACAGATCGTTTTGCCTGTGCTCATGTAGTTTGTCTTTTTCATAGGATCAACGCCCGAGAAGGTAAACTGGTGGGAGGGCGGTAACTCCTGGGTAACTCTCGCGCACTACAAACAGCGTAGCGCCGTCTTCCTGTTCTTTACGAGCTACTCGGTGATGCTCGTCAGGGCTAGTGTGCTCAAAGAACTCATCCCAAGAAGTATCTGGTGAATCATCAAGAACCCGTAAGTGTTCAGTGGGTTGATCGTCACTTACTTCTGGGTCGTGGTACCAGATTTGATTATATTTTTGAGTTGCCTCTTTAAGAAACTCAACAAGGTAGTATTGTTCTGTGAAAAGTTCATCAAAACCGAGTTGGTTATCTTCCATGTATCTTGATGAATCAAGCCAATTAACTGTAGGCATAACTTAGCTCCTCTTTAAAAATTAACTTACCTTATAAAAATAAAGTAGATTAATTTGAAGAATAGGCGTTAGTTATCCTTTTTATCTTTCGGCATTTTGAGTTTCCAGAGAATATACGGCTCTCCGCACTCACCCGTTTCTGTGTCACAGATCTGACCGGGAATCGCCTCGGCTGTAGGATCAAGCGGCGAGACTCCAACGTAATGCCACTCCGCTCCTTGGGCCATTTGCTGCATCGCTTTTTCAAAAAACTCAGGGTTCTGCCCGACAAGCAGAGTTGAAAGCGCCATAACGACGGTGAAAGCTGTTTCAATCATTTTGGACCTTCTCCTTTAATTGATTTTATTGAGAATCCAAACTTTTTTCTTGGCCTTGCCTACGGTAAATTCGGAAAAACCGTCTGGGATGGGTTTGTTCCATCCATTTTTGCGGGCAATACTGACACTAGGGAATACCCCAGCAAGGTGCATTATGTGGGCCATAACCCAATTATCCTCAATATGCCATGCAAAATCCTTGTCTTCCCAAAATCCGAAAGACTTCATATCCTTTTCTGACATTTCGGGATGGATGAAATTGAACTCGTTATTCATTCGTAACCTCCTTTAAACGCCAATTGCATTCAGGGCGTAGTTTGAGTTAAGGCGGTTGCGCTCGGCCTCAGCTTCTTCTCGCGTGTTGTAGTGACTTACAGCGCAACGTGGGTCATCTTCTTTCTTGATAAGCCAGAAGATTTCTGTGCCATCAAAATAACGCTGTACTGAATATGGTGCTAAGTTGATTTTCATTTCTCAATACCTCTTGGTTAGTTAACGTTAGGGTTATATATAAAAAGCCCACTTAAATAATGACAAGGTTCTTTTAGTCGGGGTGAGAAAGGCGAGTGAAAGGTAACTCACTGAACCCCGCCCTCCTCTTTCTTTCCTGGGACTCCCGAGGCCCCAGCTAACCGTTCAGTGAGTGTCTCTGCGTTCTTCAATAACCAGATGCCCTCTTCTAGACAGGCTCGAGCATCTTCAAATTTATCATCCAATGTGTATTGGACTCCTTTATTGATTTCAACAATGGCTTTTTCTAAGCCTCCCTGTATGACAAAATGTTCAAACCGCATCAAGTGTCTCCTTTATTCCGTTGAGTGCTTTCAAGAACGACTCAAGTGTATATCCGAAATGATCTTCAGCGACGATGTTCTTATGTTTATCTAAAGCGATCATTGACATATTTTCATTCATCAACTTATAATTATGTTGAGCGATCGATATTGTATAATCGCCCCAAGGCCCCTCATAAGTGAGAACGACGTTGTTATATGCTGAGAGCATAGGGCTGTCGTTAGGCGGTTTAGACCAGGAAACTTCATTCATAGCTTACCTCATGGTTTAGTGTAGAAACGATGGTCACCTATTTGTGTACAGGGTTCAAGGTCATTTGCCCAATCAGGGTGAACGTAAGTCGCGTGATAATGAGTTGCGTCATCAAGTCCGATAATCTCAAGCTGTGCCTCAAGGGTCATTTTCGCAAGATCAATCGCCTTCTCCCACGCTCGTAAATCTTCAAACGTTTCGGGCTTTCCGTCGCAGTAGTAACTGAACTGACATTGATGACGACGAAGGCGACCGTCACTCAAGCGACCTTGTCTTGCGACCTTACAGGCAGTGTTGGGGTAATCAGGGTGATCCATTCTGTTTCGAATAACGACAGCTACCGCTAACTGCCCGATGTCAGTTTGGTTTCGCGCTTCGAAATAAATAGCTTCTGCCATACAATAAACATCATCAGAAGCGACTGAAACGTTCGGCCATAAAAAACAAAATGCCGCTGCGAACCCTCGGAGTGTCATTTCCCGAAGACCGAACGAACTCGTGCGGACCCCCAATTGAGTAATGAATTTTTATGGCGTGGCCTTTCTTTCGGAATATCGTCGTCTTCACTTATGCTCTCGCCGCTCATCTTGTAAACGTTTAAAGCGTAGTGAACAGACGACTGGGTCAGCCCTAGTTTCTTTTGAATGTCTACGGGCCGTAGTCCCTGCGCCTTTAGATCGCGAACCTTTTGGACTTTTTCGTCAGTCCATTTTTGTTTTGCCATTTAACGTGCTCCTTCGTGGTATAGTAAGAGAGTTTCCTCCTCAAGGTGCTCTTGCTGAGCTTTCGATAAACGGTCTTCAAGCCACTTCGCTCGCTTACCGTCTATTTCTAGCCAAATATCTTCAATGTAGTGAGTAAAAATACCGACGCTCGGGTCGGGGTCGGCTATTTCAGCGGACACGTCAACTGATCGACCGATGATGGTTGTTGAGTAACTGAACCTATCCATATACGCTCCTAATCCCACGAGCCAGCCTCCTCCTTTAGAAATTTAGAAACGTCTAAATTTACGGACTGACTCGCTGAGTTTTCCTCTGCCCAAGTAACGTATTTCTCAGCTAATCGTTCACCCAACCCATAAAGGATGGCATCGTTATACCATGCTTCTTTCTGGCTGTCGGTTTCAGGTACGCTCATGAAACTTTCTCCTTTCTTTAGCTATACTTACTTTAGCCTTTTAGAGAGTTTTGAGCTAGCGCCTTTTTCTGGTCGCGAAACAACTTCACTGCATGCTCAAGGATCATGAACTCGTAATTATCGCCTTCGCGTTTAGGCACCAAACGCCGACGCTTGACCAAACCTTTCGAGTAGCAACTGCTCGTTTCTGAGATGACTCTTTTTAGGGAGGTGCTTTTGAGAGCCTCGCTCTCATGTCCTTTTGCAAGAATGTACAGTTCACTGTTAGTGATCGGAGAAGCATATTCCATCATAATTTTTAAAAGCTCCTGCCGAAAGTTCGAAACCTGACGGAACCGTTTTTGGCCTGGTGCTTTCCATAACCACTCATTTTCTTTGAACTCTGTTGTACTTTCTTCAAAACCACCAGTGGCATAGATCACCGTCTCATCTTCCAGAGTCACGGTTGGAACAGGCGAAATATCTTTGTAGGCGAGGATTTCTGCATCCGGGCCGTATTTATTTACGAGCCAACGAATTTGTCCGCCAACGGTCCGGCACTCGTCTTCTGCCCACCTACTAAGAACGGCCCAAGTTTGATAGTCTATGCCAATAGATTTAACGGTCTTCTCGGTCATCGGTCTCTCCTTTCAAAGTTTTGAGCGCTTTCAGGATGTCTGAAAGCGCCCACTCTATCGCCGTCACGCGGCGGTCAAGATCGGCCGTCCGCTTTACCAGCTTATCCAGTTCTTTCTGTTTGTTAAACAACAAGCGCCCTCCCTGTGACATAGCTGTTCATTTCCTGCTCAAGAACGTACATCTTATCTTGAGCGTCACGTTTCGAAGCAAACTCTCTTTCCATCAGGCGACCGTTGAATGTGATCACCCAGTTGGTAGCTTCTATTTGGAAAACGCACCAACCAAGGTCCCAGTACTGTGGGCGTTCTTCTAAGGTACTCATGTCGTACCCTCTCCGTTGAACTTACCCTCAATACTTTCATCAACGTCAACGCCACGGCGCTCAAGCTCGCTCTTGAATAAACGAACTAAAGCTGAGTTACGCTCACCTTTTCCGTGGCCAATAGACATCACCTGAGTGGTGTATGCATTTGCACGGTATTGCTGAAGACGCTCAGTCGCATAGTCTTCAAGGAGGTCCGTGTCTTTTTTACCTCGCCAGTACAGATACTCGCTCACTCTAGTCTTAGCCATTCGCTTCTCCTTTCTACTTTCTATATTTTTATTATACCCGCCTGAGGGGAAGAGTTAACTGTTTAGTTATCTAATTTATCTTCATCCTCGGGGCCGGAGATTTCCTCACCTGTAAGCTCGTGCCATTTAGTATCCCAGAAGTACTCAACAGCTAGCTCATACTGTTCCTCTTCAGAGAGTTCTTCTGATGAACTATCGATAGCTATCGTTGTATCGAAATATGCAAAGTTCCAGTCCATATTTCCAAGGTCAACTTTGCGAGTCCAGCGGCGAACATGCTCATCGAGCATCACCGCGCACTCTCTAACAACCGTAGGGTGCCATATGCTTGGGATTTTCTCTGAGTATTGATCCTGCTCGTCAGTGGACCAGTTATCTCTGGCCCACTGCTTGAACTCACGCTCTTCAAGTTCGTTGAGCGTACGGAAATGCTCGAGATGAACAACGTTATCGTTCATGATACTCTCCATACGCGATAACCTGCAACACCTGCGTCAGTCCACATACGTTGAGTAAACGCAACTTCGTCACCCTGTTTGGCACAACGCTTTTGATAGGCTTGTCTTGCTTGAGCAATACGGTTACCTATCTGCTTCTGCGTTTCATCCTCGTAGTTAGGGCCAACAAAGAAACTCTCGCCTACCCTCATTTCTTCAAAAGGATATTTGCTCGGCGCACCCGTGTAATTCTCGGGTATCGCTATGTCAGTGTCGATAATAAAGTCGGTCATAAACGCCTCCTAAAGGTTAGTAATATATTAATAGTAAAGCCTGACGGTTCGGAGTAAAGTTTCTTTTACTCTAAAAAGTCCACATAAAAACGATCAGGCCAATGACAATGACGCTGGAAGTGATTGGGTCCATCCTTCTGCTCCTTTCCACCATGCGGGTTTACCGAGACGCCACTCGGCGAAACGTGCTTTATCACCGTGATAATAATTTCGATACGCTTGGATAGTGTTCTCTGTTTTGTACTCGTCAGGCATGCATTGCGGGGGAGGAGTGAACGGTACAAGGGGAATGTTTGCAGGGCTGGTTAGAAGACGACTAAGAAGCCCTGTGCTTTCGACCGCATGAATTTTTTCATAACGTCGAGTGTACTCATCGCATAACGCTTCCATAAGATCGTACAGCCATGTGTAGTGACTGTGTGACTCACGAACCCAGATAGCACTGGGGTGTTTAGGCGAGAATGATTTATATAGGTGCCGGAGGTCAGCTTTTTCGTCACCGTCAAGTAAGCGATGAGCAGTTGAAAGAAGCTGTGCTGACTCAAGAATCATCTTGACACAATGTTTGTCGCAGTGAAACTGAGCGGCGATGTAGGGGTCGTCGTGTAAATAAAAAATGTTCATTAGAAAAGGATCCTATACCCGTTAGTTAAAGCGTTCGCCCAAATACTATCCGCTTCCGTAATAGAGACAAGGGTTTCTTCCTCTACTTTATCGTTCACTGTGTAAAGAATAATGGCTTGTTTTTTACTTCGCCAGACGCTGAAGGCGAGGACTTCTTCCTCTCTTCCGAGTACGTTATTCTTCGCTACTTCTCCCACGTCACGCTTTCTCCTGGCAGAATAGTGTCATACCCGTTTTTCACAATCACGTTTTCGGAAACGTTAGTCCAGACGATATCCGGGGAGTCACCGTAACGACTGCGTTGATACTCTTTTTTCAGGATACCCTCATCTACAAGAGTTCCCATTGACGGTCTGTCACCAGATACGCGGCCAGCCGCCACAACTTCACGAATCTCCATTTTCATTCTCCTTACGAGCGTCAGCATATCCTTGCGTATAATGCTGTGCATACTGTGCCCAATAGTCAGAAGCATTTTTACGGGGAAGACCTTCTCTACGGTCTTTCACTCCGTCGGCGTATGCCGCCTCTACTTGCTCTTCGTAAACTATTTTCATGTCAAAAACTGGCGGGGGA
>CEOH01016417.1_pt1 | contig 13553 bp, 5 predicted proteins | sample 530311 | NCBI WGS metagenome assembly CEOH01 (sample SAMEA2619923, study PRJEB7988) | marine metagenome | biome: marine biome (ENVO:00000447); feature: deep chlorophyll maximum layer (ENVO:xxxxxxxx); material: "saline water (ENVO:00002010), including plankton (ENVO:xxxxxxxx)" | depth 60 m
AATGGCATAATCATGATGAAGATACTGCTGATAATAATACTACAGTAATTGATCATGGTGGTGGACAAGCTACTCTTCAAGTAAATGGAAGTGCGGGTAATAGTCGTAATGATATTCAATGGTATTCGGTAACTGGTACTAATGGACTTCATATTACAGATGGAATGCCATATACTGTAAAATTTGAAATTATGGCAACTGCTAATAGAGATGTTAAAGTAGTTCTTAACGAAAGAGTTGATTGGAACGAAGATGGTTGGCAGCATACTAACTTAGGTTTAGAAGAAATTATACCAATAACAACAGAATTTGTAGAACATACATTTACTTTTAATGCAAGTAATGTTTGTCCAAGAAGTGATGGAATAAATTGCGATGAAGGAAAAGAAACAAATGAGGGTGGAGCAAGTTTTGTTTTATTTTTAGGAAACGAATCAGATAATGGTGCTTTTGACAATATTGATGTAACAGTAAGAAATGTAGAAATAAAAACTGCAATTGGTGGAAATACACTAATAAATGGAAAAAGTTGTTGGACAGCTAAAAATGAAAGTGAATGTAATGGAACTTGTTTTTGGCTTGATCAAGAACAAGAGGATACATTAGGTTATATATTTGAAGAAATACCACAAGATCAAATGGAATATGATAAGTGGATTAGATATTCACAAACCTTTACTCCTGATGATTATAGTGAAAGGGTTAGTATTAGATTTGACACTATGTTTGGTGCGGGTACAGTTCCTAGTACAGATGGAGTTTATGTATGGGGAGCACAACTTGAACTTGGTGATACAATGAGTAGTTATACTGAACAAGATGTTGATCCTGGTAATTGTGCGAATGCTTATTCAGGAAATCCAGATCATGAAAGATATTGGAAAAATATAATACCTGAAGAATTTCCTTTAACAAGTAGACTTGGTATAGCTTCTTTACCTATATTACCAAATTATGGTGCTGGTGATGCTGGTGTCCAATTTTCAGAAATTGTTTTTGCTTGGGGTAATATTAATAGAGAAAGAATTCTTTTAAATAATGGTAACGAATATGAAACTGTTGAAATTTATTATTCAATTTCACCTGGTGAACAAATAACAAAAATAGAAATAGAATTTAATGGGTTAAAATTACCTGAACTATATAGTGATTCATCACAAACAATGGGTGGAATTGTAACCACTGGTACTGATATGTCAGCTGACAGTGGAGAATCATTTGTAGTAAGTACTGTCGGTGAAAATACATTAATTTTAAATCATCCTGGTTGTGATACAATTCAAGATCAACTTGGATGTCAAAGTCTTGATCCAAATGATCCAGTAGAAAATAGATTATTATTAAAAGTTCCTTTTTCGGCGAGAGAGGATAATTCTTTAATTAGTTTTGAAAGTATAACTATTTATAAATATGGGGATGATAGTAATCCATATGTTTTAGTTCCAAGAACTGATTTATGGATATATCAAGAATTTGGAAATCCTTACCCATGGGTATCTGCAGAATATACTTCAATTGGTACAATATATGTTGATGAGGATTCACCACAAAATTGGATAGATGGAAATAATAATACTTATTATTATCCTGTATTACCAAAATTAACAAGAACTGGAAAATTTGATGAACAGGATAATGACGGTGAATGGACATATGGTTTAGGATTACAAAACAATAATATACCATTTGGTTCACCTGGAAGATTATGGGATGAAGATGATATGTATTCTTTAATTACAACTAAAACAGTATCAGATACTTGGACTGATTATACATTAATTGATTTAAATTTTGATAAAATTAGGGGAAATACAATAGAAGATGTCGGACCATCAAATAATTTTGGAATGTTAATTGATGATTATGGAATATCTTATACATTACCTGAAGTTACATTTAATAAGAAAAAACCAAAAATTAGAACAAAAATAGGTAAAAAAGAACAAGGAAAAGCATACTAATGGCACTCATAGAAATTGAAAAAAGAATTTTAGCTAATGAACCAAAAGATGAAGCTTATGGACAATATAACTTTGGTATTGTTGTGGATGATGATATCAACTATTATAATATGGGAGTTCAAAGTAATACACAAGCTGAAACAGGTTTGTATACCACTGTTTTTAGTAAAGAAGATTATAATATAGAAAATTTCCCAGATGGGTATATAAATGGTAGAGGTACAGATACTCACCCATCTTATGTAAAAGTTCAACATATACATTCACCTAGAAAATGGTATGAGGACACATCAAACGATAAGCATGTTAATAGTGCTTTTGGGGTATGGTTCTATGATGGTTATGAAACTTTCAAGGGTGGTACAGGTGGAAATGGTCAACCTAATGGTAGTGCACTACCTAATTGGTATGCTATGGGAAATATTCATGGTGAAAATTCTGGTTACTACTTTAAGATTGGATTATATGGCGTATTTACAGGTAATTGTGCAGGTTCAAGTATATCTTCTGGATTATATACTCAAAATAATAATTGTCAACCAGCTGGTAGTTCATATGACACAGACGATTATTTAGATGGTGAGTTATGGGGAGCTATTGGAGGGGGTCCAGGACATTTAATGTATGCTTTTAGAATAGGTGATGTAGATGAAGAGTGGTGTATGATAGACCAATTATATAATTATCAGAAGTCAGAAGACTGGGGTTGTGATGGTTGGTCATCTTATGCATCTCAAGGTTTTAGTGGTTGGTTACAATGGAAAAACGATCCAGACAGACAATTACCTTTAGAATATTGTGTTGGAAGGTGGAGTAGTTCAGGTGGTTATGATATTTATGATCCTGATGGACCCCATTTTCCTATGACTTGGAATAGTAGAGAAAGTTATGACCTATCTCCATTTCACACCTATCGTAATAATTCTTCCACAAGATTTGGAGATAATGATGCTGATTATGACACAATTAGTTCGAGTCATATGACAAGATTTGAAAATTGGTTAAAGGGAAATGCTGATGAAGATGTTAATTATAATTCTGGTACAGATAGTTCACCTGGACAAAGAGTAGGTTGTAGTTTTAGCTATACCAATGATGCTAATTGTAATCGTCAAAACGATATGGGTTTATATGATGGTATATGTCCTGATGAACATTTACCATTTTATTGTGGGCCAGGATTAATTTCTCTTTTCAGAGGAACAGAATATGGATCGGGTGGAAGTTTTAGAGGTTTTACTAATAGATTTGGAATTAATGGTACTGATAGAATTAACAATTTTCATTTAGGTTGGCACTCATCTGATAGGCCTGAAAATCCACCATTCCATCAAGTAGGTCCTGAAAGACGGGACAATGGTCTTCCTAAACATATACCTGATGGAAAACATTTTAGTGATTATGTTATTGGTAAAGGTAGGCCAGGAAATCAGTATTATCATAGAGAAAATTTATTTACTATAGTAAGTTATCTTTCAGCAGATGAAGTAGAAGATGCTTGGGGTTGGAGTCCTGTAGTAGATGAAAGGGATAGAACATTTTATAGAAGTTCAATGGCGAAAAATCAACTATTTGAAACTTGGCATAAACAAAAAGGTGAAATAAAAGTAATAAATTTCGTTTATAATGAAAATAGTGGTTACGATGGTAGTCATGATCATGGTTCAGCGTTACAGAAGTATAATAACGAAAAAACAAAAGCATATAGAGATGATGAAGGAAACAAAGTTGGTTATACATCTGATGCATATATAAATGATAAATACCCAGTACACACTCACCAACATGTGAGAACTAAAGTAAAAGCTCCAACATGGAATCCTTTAAATTCAATATTAAGTTTTGATATGGGTGGTATGAATGCTAATTGGGTTGATAAAACCAAAGAGGGATGGCATTGTGTAAATATTGAACCTGAAGATACTGGAGATGATACTGGACTTAGACGGGGACTTAGTCCATTATATAATATTGATTTTGTAGGTTGGCCGTCACACTTTTATACAACTCAAATTGGCAACGCTGGTCAAAGTTCAAATGAAAATTATTTTATTAGAGATCTTAAAAATGGATATGGTGATTTTAGGCCTATAAGTTTTGTTGAAGCTATATATTTAGAAAATGAAGAAGATTATGTTGAATTTCAAGGATATTATGAGGGAGATTCAGAAAATGCTACAAAAGCAAAAATATTAACTTCAGCTCCAAATTTTGTGAAATTATCTTTTCAATTAGCTGAATCTCATACTGATGGTAATCCAACATATATCGATACAAATACTGGTAATCATCGGTGGTTTAAACATTGGTTTTTTGTTGTAGATTGGGATTGGACAGAGGGAAATCCTGGTGGTGGAGAATGTGAAGTTGATACATATTCGGGAGATTGTTTAACGGATTTAGCTATTGAATCATTTCCATCATCACAAGCTGAATTAGCATCTCAAAATGTAATAGGTTTATATGATTTAATTTCAATTGATGGAGAAGATGGTTATGAAACTTCTGCAAATCATTATTATATTACTCCTGGAATTAAAATTATAAAAGCAGTTGTATTTACAACTGTAGATCTAGATTCAGAATATTTTGGAACGGATTGGTGTTTAGATGGTGATTGTTTTGATGGAACTAATTTAACTCAAGCTGTTCGTTGGAAATTAGTAACTATAAAAGTCAATTTAAATGGTGATTTAACATTTCCGGGAGGAGATTTTGCTGTTGTTGGTGGTGATGAGTTTACATATTTACCTATGCCGAATATGGTGAATTTAAATTATCAAGGTGAAGCTCCAAGTGGTAATACATATAAACCATCGCATGTTGTTATAGGTGGATTATCACCTGATAGTCAATATGTAAAAAGTATAGATGAAATATATAGGAGAGATGATTTTACTGAAACTCAAATGGAAGAAAAATCTAAATTACTTAGAGCACGAAACTTAACTCCAAGTGGAAATTTTGATGAAATAGGTGACTATTTAGGAAGTAGTGATATATCACAAATTAGATATTTTAATTCTGCTTTAATTAATGGTGAACCTAATGATATGAGAAAATTATTAGGGATAAATAGTCTAATAGATACGGATAATGATCAAGTAATGGAATTTTATCCATATAATGACTTTAATTATTGGACTGGTGACCCATTTTATTTTGAAGGAAATGAATATATAGAATCGCCTACTTTTCCAGAGAAAAGTCCTATTGGGGATATATTTATAAGTGACTATAAAGAATTCAGAGAAAACTGTTTATTTGAATTCAATTTATCAGATATTGATGATAAATCGGTAAAAGATACAGCTGGTAATGGAAACAAAGGTGTTTTAATTGGTGATTTTTCTATAAAAAAATCTCCGGGAGCTATTCCTATTAGGGATTCTTATATTGAAATACCAGAAAAAGAAACTGATAATGGAGCATTTTAGACATGCCTATCGAATATAATTTTACGGACAGTACTTTAGAACTCATTCAAGGTGGTGATGGTAACCTATTAGTTCCTTTTGGATCTAGCAATAATGATTTCATTAGGATAACCATATTTCAAGGTCAAGGTGCACCGGCATTTTTAGATGGTCAAAAAGCAGTATACTATTCTAATACTATTTATGATCTTGAAAATCCAAATGGTTTATCTCTTAATCCAAATTTATTAATTACAATACCAAGAAGAATAAATGAAGGTCAAATAGAACCTTATTATCTTAAACAAAATTTAAATGATTTTAAAATTTATAGAGACTCAACTAATAATTATTTTGTAAAACCAAATGAAATTTTAACAAAATATAATGCTATCGAAGGACATTATAAAATAAAAATAGATTTTTTAAATCAATTTAAATATCATGATAATCAATTTAGAGTAACAGAAATATCAAATACAGGAAAAGAAATAAGATTAAAATTACATGATATGCTTCCAATTACAGGTGATACTGATTTAGTAGCTGATTATACTAATCCTAATTCACTTGAAAATTTTTTATTTGATGTTGATGGAATTTATAGATATGATTGTGTATTATATAGTGGAGTAGAAGAAACAGCAATTATAAGTCATGCGATTGACAGATTTACTAGTGGTAGAGACAACCAATCAGTCATTCTTAGATTTGATGCTCCCGTAAGAACTACAAATGTTAATGAAATAATTACTATTGAAAGAGAAATTATTTCTTCTCAAGTAAGAAACATTTTTTTTAAAACTCCCGATCAACAAACATTTGCTTTAGGTTCTTTGGAATATGATAATGCGTTTAATACTGGAGAAGAAAATTTAGATAGTTATCAAAACTATAATGATTTAACTTCATCTTTATCAAATTTAGATGTAATTGGTGGTATATTAAGTGGAAGTCATTATAATTATCCAAATTTAAATACTGATTATAATAAATTTAAAAATCATATATTCTTTGGTTCAGCAGTTTCAAAACTTAAAAATTTTAAAGCAAAATTAGATGTCATACAAGGACATTATAATGATATATCAGCATCTTTGACAGCTACTGGAGTAACTGCTTCATATAATAGTTCAACTGGACTCAGTGATTCTTACAACTTAGTAAAATATAGAGAAAATTTATTCACCAAAATTCAACAAAAAATAAATACATTTACACCATACGAAGAATTTTTGTATTATGATGGGCAATCTCAAACAACAGCATCAGCTCCTGGTTTGGGTAAAAATTATGCACATGGGAGTAGAGGGGCTATTAAAGGAAAAAGTGGTAATAATCAACATGATTTAACTACATATTTTCCATCACAAGATGGATTTAAAAGTGTTTTTCGTATGATTCATTCAGCTTCTGCGGGTGGTGAGCCATCAGCTACTGGTGATGTTTTTAGAAATACTTACAGAGCAGAACAGAAACCATTTTTCAATTATAGTGGTTCAGTTTATCTATCATTTTTAATAAAAGGTGATAGCGGTTCATATGATGATGATGACAATTTTGCAGGAGGAGGATCTAAATATCGATTGAGTCATTTTTATGGCTGGCATCAACAGGGAGAAATGGGTGATTATGATACACCAAAAGATTCTGTATATAAAAGCTGGATTCAAAGACCAATAATTAGAGATGATGAATGGCATAGATATATTATCCAAGCATCTGCTTCTTATTGGATACCTAATGCTGATATAGGTTATGATACAGCTGGAACAGATGGTGATGGTGTAGGACTTAATCCAGAAAGCACAGTCGCAGATGGTGGTAATTATATTGTAATTACCTCTTCATTGGGACAAAAAGGATTACCACAAGATAATTTTTATTATGGTGGGGAAGCATATTCAGCTTCCATAAAAGCTCATGCAGTATACTCTAATTTAGCTACTCAATTAACACAAAGTGGAACTCCATTTACAGGTTCAATTTCACCATCAGGTGATTATTATTTTGTTAGAATGGAAAAAGGTAACTTTATGTCATCTTCTTTTATAACTGATGTTAAAGTAACAACTAAAGATCCAACTAATGTTTATCCATTTTCACAAATTTATATATCAGGTTCAACCGAATGGTCTGACTGGTATGATAGACAATATCAATCAGCTAAAGATTTTGATGAAGATAACATTCATAGTCTATTTAATAATTTACCAGAATATTTAAGAAATAGAAATGATACAAAAGATTTAAAAACCTTTTTAAGTATGACAGGCGAACATTTTGATTTAATAAGAAATCATATCGATTCATTAGGAACAATTAAAAAGCGTAATTATGATAAAACAAAATCTGTTCCAAATAATTTATTACCTATTATACTTGGTAATATGGGTTGGGATGCTATACAACCATTTAGTAGTAGTTTAGATCAATATTTTGGTTCAACACTATCATCAGTTACAAATACTGAAACAGTTGAATCGAATACTTGGAGGAAAACTTTAAACAATTTAATATATCTTTATAAATCAAAAGGAACATTAAATTCAGTAAGAGCTCTATTGAATATTTACGGGTATCCACCTGATGTTCTTGGTATTAGTGAGTATGGGGGCTCATCCGAAGAACACAATCCAAGTATTATTACTAATGAAATAAAAGCTATGAATGATGGGTTGGAGAGAAAACAAGGAAATATATCATTTACAAAACAGAAGAAAAAACTTTATCATTATAGATTTGCTAATGATTCAAATAGAATATTGAATTATGATTGGTGGGTAAATAATGCAAATGTAGAAACAATTGAATTTGTTTATAAACATATAAAATCTTATTCTACTGGTTCAACTACAAACAAACAAGAAATATTAAAAAGTAGTGGTAGTGCTAAACAAACACTTTGGGATTTAAGAGTAGTTCCAAAACAACTTACTTCTTCACTTAGTAAATTTGAATTTAGACTAAGTTTTAATCAGACAGGTTCTAATACGGGTGATGATATAGCTGCTAGTGCTTTATCTATGTCTACTGATTATGTCAATATGGGTGAAGGACAATTATGGAATGTAATGTTACAAAGAATGACATCAAGTATAAGTGGTAGTGGAACAAACGAATATAAGTTATACACAGCTCTTCAAGATAAAGATAAGATAACTTCATTTAATGCAGTATCAATGTCAGTTAGTGGTGGATTAGTAAATTCATATGTAACTGGAGGACTTGATACTAATTATCATGCAAATCAAAACTGGCAATCAAGTGGTAGTAGACATTATTCATCGGGTTCTAATTTATTTGTTGGTAGGACATTATCAGGTTCATTAGCAGAATTTAGAACTTGGGATGTATCTTTAAGTGCTTCTAAATTTAAACAACATACATTAAATAAATTTAGTGTTGTTGGTGACAATTTAAATGCACATAAAGATAATTTAATTTATCATTATAGATTGAATGAAAATTGGTATAGTGGTTCATCAGCTGAAAGAAAAATATTTGATGGAAATCCAAAAGGACCAAAATCAAATCCAACAAAATATGATATAGATATTCCAAGTGCTATAGGAACAGGTTCAAGGGTATATGGATTTGATTTAATAGATGTATATTCTTTTACTTTAAGAACAGGAGCTGGTGGACAAAAAAATAATAATAATATTACGATAAATTCACATAGAGAATTGGTAGGAAATTTAAGACATGATAAATCATCGACTTTATCTGTATATTCAAATCAATCTAAAAAACAAAGACAAACATCTACAAAACTTGAAATACAAAGTTCTCCTCAAAATTTTGTCGATGATTTTATTGTTAATAATATAGCAGATTATAACTTAGAAGATAAATTTGGAAATCCATCTGATTTATATAATCCAAATTATTCTGAATTAGAAAACTTTACAAAAGAATTTTTTGAAAATTATGATATAATTATTGACAATAATAAGTTTATTAGATCTAATGAAAACTTATATAATCAATCAATATTAAGAGCTGTTAATGATATGATTCCAGCTAGGTCTACATTAAGTGATGAATCTGTTGGTGTAACTATAAAACCAACAATATTAGAAAAACAAAAAATAAAACATCATAAATTATCTTTAGATTATGGTTCTCCTGGTATAAATGGATTAAAAGAAATTATTGATGTTCCATCATATATCGATTTTGGCCCAAAAATAGAAACTTCAAAAGATGCTGAGTTTGAAATAGATTTAAAAACTGATGCTAATCTTTTGAAAATAAAAAATACTAATATTACAATAAAAAACAAAGTAGAATCATCATTTGAAAAAGAAAAAAATGTTAAAATAGAAATAAAAAACTTAATATCTTCTTCTTTCGAAGATTCAATGAATGTTGATTTACAGCCTATAGACTTTACACTAAGTTCATCATTTGATAAACCATTTCATAGTAATCTTTTAATAATAGATGAAAGTTCAACTACAGCAGAAACATCAGCACCAGTAAATGCTGATTTATTACTAATATCATCTCAATCAAGTAACCTTTCATCATCATTAGATTTACCAAAAGAATCTGAAATAAATATAGATCAAAAAATAGATTCATCATTTGAAGAATTAAAAATTGGTAATATTGATGAAGAAATGAGAGTAGAAAGTAAAATGATTGTAGCTATTACAGGTTCAAATGATTTTATAAATACAAATTATACAAAAGAATTTAGAAATTTACACGATGAGTGGGGATTAGGAGATGATAAGACGCACTTTATAAATCCATATCATAGCGGGTCTGATGGAAAATATAATACATCTCATATTGAAGATAGATTTGTATTTAAAATGATTGGAGATGTAGAAGTAGTATCTGGTTCAAGAGTTCAAGGTGCATATACTATAGATTTTACAAATATAAAAGATACATTTTATAATAGACAAATTGTAGACAAAGGAAACAGATTAGGATTTAAATATAATTCGTATATGCGTAGTGATTTAGATGAACAAGATGGAAGAGCTATGGGTAGAACATCTTATTTTTATACAGCTTCAGATGGTTATATAAATTATCCTGTAAACCATTATATAAATTTCCAACATAATTATGTAAATCAAATGCATCGTGGAACACAAAATACGAATCCTGGAATATTAAATGGACAAGAATGGGAAGATTTTTCAACAGCTTCTTTCTATACAATTAAAGTTACAAATACAGATAATATTTTAAGAGTAGAAAGATGAAAATAAATATAGATTAAGGTAAAAAATAAATTTATTATTTTTTTTTGATATCTTAATATTTATATATGAATTAATATATTTAAATAAAAAAATTAGGTAATAGATTAGGAGAAAATTAATGGGATATCTAAATAATACAACTGTTACAGTTGATGCAGTTTTAACAAAAAAAGGTAGACAAATAATATCCGAAGGTGGGAATTTGAATGTATCTTATTTTACATTGTCTGATACTGGTGTAGACTATACACTTTGGAATCCAGATCATGCTAGTGGTTCAGCTTATTATGGTGAAGCAATAGAAAACTTACCACAATTGGAAGCATTACCAAATGGTCAATATGCTTTAAGAAATAAACTTGTAAGTTTAAGTAGAGATACTGTCGCAATGCCTGCAATGGAACTTGAACCTAGTGGTCCGATAACATTTAATACTCTTTCTCCTAAGACAATTACTGGAACTATGTTAGGTTATTCATCAGCTGCTGGGGGTGGTGGAGCTTCTTCTGAAGGAGTTCATATACTTATTCCAGATGTAAATATTCTTAATACCACAAGTGGAAATGCAATTGATATTACAGGTAACGCTTTATCATTTATAACTGATGCTGATATACCAACTGCTAGACTATACGAAGTTATGGGCCCTGGTCCTAATTATAGTTTTGATTTAACACCAGCTGGTAATTTAGATACTAACCAGTCAATGTTTGTTACTGTGATTCATATTACTACAGGAACATATACAACATTAAATGTAACTGTAAATGCTAACTTACAACCTGAAACAAGAACATTACAAACTCAAGGTCAAGGGTAGATTTATAAGATAGGAGAATAAAAAATGCCACAAGTAATTAATGGACAAGCTTTAAATAATACGGAAGGGTTTGATAGAATAACATCAACCGATAAGATAACTACTGGTTATTTTACAGGAGGTGTTGGAAAGTTAGTGGGTAATCAATTCACAACAGCATCTCTTCAAGCAACACAAGAAAATTACTATTTCGGAATAGCTAAAGATAGTGTATCCGGTTCACTTCAATTCCATGTAACATATGGTAATGTTAATGGATATGGTGCGGATACGGATGTAGGTACTGTAAAAAGTGAAACAGAAGCTATTTATAAAGAGTGGGCTAATATTCTCCTAGCTCCAACCGAAGTTACTGGTGGTTTTAAGATATCCCAACAAGGTTCTAATGGAGTAAAATCTTCAGGTACTAAAGATGATGAAATTTTTGTTTTAGTTGGACAAAGAAGTTTATTCAAAGATAGAATTAATAAGAAAAATTGGACTATCACATTAAGTGGTTCGAGATTTTCTGGCCAAGCATCACCTTCCTCAATTAAGTCAGGAAGTCAAATACTTCATTTAACAGATGATAGTGCAACTACAGCAGCTACATCAACACCAGCTGGTCCAAGATATAATATCGTAAGTGGTTCAGATGGTACAGTAGTAACAGCATCAACAGCAAGAACATTTGGTTGGTTCTACCCGGATCAAGGTGTTATGGTATTTAGTCAAGCTGAGTTATCTGCTTCACTACCTGGTAGTGCTTCTCAAGCTGATTCAGTTGTTCAATTTAATAAACCATCATTTATGGGATTTGGAACTACAACTAATGTAGATCAAAATTATCATCAAGCTCTTAGATTTGTAAATTGTTTAGACAATAATAGTGGACAAAATACATTTATGAAATTCAGAAGTGAGGAAGATCAAACATCAGTTTCTTATTTCTGTAGAGCAAGAGCTGCACATTATAATTTCAGTAATAATCCAACATTTGTATCAGGTTCTCAAAATGAATTAAGACATACTTCAATGAAAGGTAATCCAAATACATTTATAACTGGTGTTGAACTATATGACAGTGTTGGTAATATGGTAGCTACTGGTAAATTAAGTACACCATTAAAGAAAAACTTTAGTTCAGAGGCCACTATAAAAGTTAAACTAACATTTTAATAGAACCATGATATGTCTGTATACAAAAAAATCAATAGATCAGGAATATCATCTGAAAAGAGTATAGTTCATCATACTCAAAATTTAGATACCGGATCTGAAGGATTATCTTCAATCCAATATGTTTCTGGTTCTATAAGCAGTAGTCATTGGAGTTCAATTCAACTTTTATATTATACAAGTGGTTCTCCCATATTACAAGAAACAGGATTAAATGGGTTAGATAAATGGGATAGTCCTAATATAAACTTTTCAAATAATGGTTCAATAAGAAATAAACAATATGTAAATAAATTTCATGGTTATCCTAGTGGTTCTATAATTTCAATACCTCAACAATATTTTGGTGAAGAAATAAAACCAAAAACCTTCGAGTTGACAGATTTAAGTTACAAAGATAATTCTAATATTATACTAAAAATTAAAGATGATGGTAAAGGTAATTTATATTCAACTAATGCTCACCATTCACAAAGTGCAGCTAGTTCAATATCATCATCTGATAATTATGTTGGTAATATATATTATGATACAGGTTTAGCTATTATAACAGAAACGGGTTCTTGGTCTGGTAGTGTTAATTATTCACAGGTAACATCACAAAGTAATTATAAACTACAATTTGATTCAACACATACAATTTATACTAATGAATATACTATAGAAATACACCCATCGGAATATAATAATTCTACAAATTATACACTGAGGTGTTTTTTAAAAAATTCTGATTTAAGTATGCCAGAGGATTCAGCTTCTATATTAAGTAATCCATATTTATGTGCTGATTATACGGGTAGTGAATTTCAACCATACATAACAACAATAGGTTTATATAGTAGAACTAATATTCATGACCCAGTTATAGTTGCTAGATTACCTGAACCTTTAAGAGTTAGTGATAAAGTTACAACAACAATAAAATTAAGATTAGATATGTAAGGAAATAAATGGTTTCATTAGGATTAGA
>CEOH01036369.1_pt1 | contig 13514 bp, 6 predicted proteins | sample 530311 | NCBI WGS metagenome assembly CEOH01 (sample SAMEA2619923, study PRJEB7988) | marine metagenome | biome: marine biome (ENVO:00000447); feature: deep chlorophyll maximum layer (ENVO:xxxxxxxx); material: "saline water (ENVO:00002010), including plankton (ENVO:xxxxxxxx)" | depth 60 m
AATTTAAATTGGGTTGGTGCGGGTGGTTCTTCATACACATCTGCGTCTCTTGAATTGGGTGTAGATGGAAAAACAAATTCTGCACTTGGTTGGAGTGGTAGTATTAGTGGGGCTGTAGGTAATATGAACCTTCAAGATGATCATACAAGTGGATCTCTTGGATACACCGAATTTACAGGTTCTTCAGCTTTTACTATGGCTACTTGGATTAAAAGTAGTGATTCATCATCATCTGATGGATTTACAGTAATGGCTATAGATATAAAATCTTCAGGTAGTATTAAACATAATAATACTGTAACATCATCAGACGCATCTCAGGTAACTGGTTCAAACGCAGATGGTTGGTGGATTGGTATTTCAGGTTCATCAAGTGTCAAAGGAGAAGTAACTGATAAAGGATATACTACAATTAATCCATCTACTCATAAAACAGTTGGAACAACAGTAATTGACAATACTTGGCATCACATAGCAATGACCTATGATAATAATACAGGAACATCTTCGTTGTATGTTGATGGTAAAAGAAAAAAACAAACTTCAGGTACTAAATTAACTGGTAGTAATAACATTTTTAGATTAGTTGTAGGTACTGGTCCCGGTGGTGCTACTGGATATGGTGACGCGTCATTTGATGAAACTAGATTTTATACAAGGGCTTTAGCTGATTCGGAAATAAATAAACTATATTTAAGACCAGATGGTTTAATAGAAACAAAAATAACAGATGTAAAAATAACAACCAACAATCCAGCTAATGCTCAACCATTCAGTCAACTTTATCATACAAGTTCAGCAGAATGGACAAGTTGGTATGATGGAATATATGATTCAGCTTCAGCTTTTGATACCGATAACATACACTCATTTGAAAATAATTTACCAGAATATATTAGAGAAAGTAATGAATATAATGATTTAAAAGATTTTTTAGCACTTCAAGGTGAACACTATGATATGATAAGAAATCATGTTGATAGTTTGAGTACAATTTATGATAGAGGATATACGGAAAATGATTCAGCACCAACTAATACTCTTCCTGTATTATTAGATAATATAGGTTGGGAAGCTATCAATCCATTTACTGGTAGTTTGTCTTCTAGTTTAGGTAGTTATTTAAGTAGCGTAACAACTGTTGATGATATTAAAAATAATACTTGGAGAAAAGCACTTAATAATTTAATATACATTTATAAATCAAAGGGAACAGAAAATTCAGTTAGAGCGTTGTTAAATGTTTATGGTTATCCACCTGATGTTTTACAATTTAATCAGTACGGGGGTACATTTGATTTTTCAGACGATTTTTTAGATGAAATACCGGATGATAATATTCCTGATACTGATTTAGGTAATATAACTGGTAGTATTGGTTTTTTTGGTCAAAGTCATAGATTTTATAGTTATAATTTTAATGGTCAAAAAAAGAGAAAGTTAAATATTGATTGGTGGATGGGTAACTTTTCAGGAACTGCTGATGCAAATAATATAGAATTTGTTTATAAACATACTAAAACGACTAATACACAAACAATTTTAAAATCAAGTGGTAGTGGAACACAAAATTTATGGGATTTAACATTAATACCAAGTTCTGATGGTTTAAGTTCATCTTTACAATTTAGATTAAATAATTCATTAACTGGAGCATTAGCTATAGCGAGTAACGCTGTATCAATGTCAACACCATATTCAAAAGTAAAAGATGGTTCAATTTGGAATGTGATGTTACAGAGAATGACTTCAAGCGTTAGTGGAGCTGGAATACAAGAATATAGATTACATTCATCTTTACAAGATTCAGAAAAAATTAAAATATATAATTATGTTACAATGTCAGTAAGTGGTGGTGCAGCTGTTGATTCAAATCATAGGGCTAATAACAATTGGTATTCAACTGGTAGTAGACATTATCTATCTGGATCAAATTTAGTAGTTGGTGAAAATCTAACAGGTTCTTTGGGTGAAATTAAAGCTTATACCTTTGCATTAAGTCGTTCAGTATTTAGAGAACATACATTTAATAAAATATCAACTATTGGTAACAATATAGACTCCCACAGAAAAGAATTAATTTATCATTTTAAATTAAATGAAAATTATACAAGTGCTTCAGTTTCTGCTTCTAATCAAAGAATGGCAATTGTTGATTCCGCACCAAAAGCTGGTTGTGGTACATTATTGTTAAAAGATTATTCACTTACAAAAAGTGGAAGTGTGTTTAATACTGGTTCAGTTTATGGTAATGATAAGATTGAATTATTTAAATTTAGTATTCAAGATAATTTATCAGGAAGAAAAAATAGAAAAAATATTATAGTTGATCCTACTGTATCTGTTGTAAGTAATTTAAGTCCACATAAACCGGCTGTTAAAAAAGTAACTGATGATGTTGGTCAAAAACCAACAATTAAAGTTTCAACTAAATTAGAATTATATCGTTCACCTCAAAATTTTATTGATGATTATATTTTTAATACCATAGGTTCAGCTAATTTTGAAAAATATTATGGTAATCCACAATATTATTATTCAGCATCATATACAGATTTTGATGATTTAAGAAAATGTTTTTTCCAAGCTCATCCAATAGAAGTAGATACAAATAAATTTATAAGGTCTCACGAAAGTATGTTTAACCAATCTATTATTCAAGGGTTAAACTCTGTTATACCTGCTCGTTCAACTTTTAGTACTAATAAATCTAATTATGGTGTTGAAATTAGACAAACTATACTTGAAAAACAAAAATATGATCATGATAAAAGTTCTGTTGAACTAAATCCAAATTTAGCGACTGGTAGTATTAATTTTGTAGAAAATACAGAATATAAACAAAGTTCATTCGCTTTAACATTAGAAACAGAAAAAAGTGCCTCTATAGATATTAACTATTATACCATAAGCTCTTCATATGATTTACCAAAAAGTGGTTCAATAGATATTAACTATTATTCTATAAGTTCATCATATGATTTACCTAAAAGTGGGTCGATAGATATAAATTATTATACCATAAGTTCTTCGTATGATTTACCAAAAAGTGGGTCGATAGATATAAATTATTATAATATTAGTTCATCATATGATTTACCTAAAAGTTGTTCAATAGATATAGATTATTATACTATAAGCTCTTCATATGATTTACCTAAAAGTTGTTCAATATCAATTCCACCATCAATGACAGGTTCAATAGAATCGCCGGTATCTGGTACAAATGATTATTTTTCAACCAATTATTCTAAAACATTTGTAAACATTCATAATAATTGGGGAACAAGTTCAGCAGATACACATTTTATAAATTATTTTTATAGTGGTTCATATAATGATTTTAATACTGGTCATGTTGATGATAGATTTGTATTTCATATGATTGGTGATACAGAAATTTATTCAGGCTCAGGTAAAGTTAAAGGTTTATCTAACTTTACAGAATCATCAGCTTTTTATAATAGAACAATATTATCAACGGGTGTGTATAAAGACATAACTTATAGTTCTTATATAAATGGGAATCCAGGAAATCAAACGGGAGCAATGCTTGGTAAAACGAGATATTTTATAATAGGCTCAGACAACAATATAATTTTACCTTCAAATCATGTTGCTAAATATAGTCAACCATTTAAAGAACAAATGTATAAGGGAGCTCAAAATATAAATCCTGGTATGTTAAATGTCAAACAGACTGACTATTCAACATCTTCATTCTACAGAGTCAAAGTGACTGGTGGTGAAAATCAAATTAGAATTGCTGGTAATAGCAGTCCAAAATTAGATTCGGACAATAAGATTTCATATAATAATTAAAAAATTATATTTTTTTTCAATTTGTTAATATTTATATATGAATTCAAGTATTATATACTTATAATATAGGAGAAATAAACATGGGATATTTAGACAGCACATCAGTTACAGTTGATGCGGTTTTAACAAAAAAAGGTCGAGAACTTTTAAAAGACGGAAAAAATTTAAACATTACACATTTTACTTTATCAGACACTGGAGTTGATTACACACTTTGGAATGAAGATGATCCAAGTGGTTCAGCTTATTATGGTTCTGCTATTGAAAATTTACCACAATTGGAAGCAAATGTTCATTCAGAGTATAATTTAAGAAATAGATTACTTACACTTGGACAAAATGCTGAAGCTTTACCAACATTGGTAATAGCTGGAACAGACTCTGTTGGTGGTAAAGTATTAACTTTAAATGAAGGTGATGAATCTCAAGCAACACTTACAGTTGAAATGCTTGGTTATGCTCCTACTCAAAATACTAGCTTATCAATGATAGTTTCAGATCCATCAATTATTGGAACAAATTCAAGACCTGTCGCTAGTTTAAGTGGAACAAGTAAAATGTTTTTACAAGAACAAGATATCCCACATGCAGAAGAATATGCCGTTAGTTTAAATTCTAAAATTCAAGTAAAAGCAATTCAACAAAATGAAGCAGGTAATCAAACAAACATTTATTTTTATGAAAGAGAAACAGGTGCTTACGATTCTATTAGAGTTGTTAATAATGTAACTAAGAATGTAAGAGCAATATTATCGAGAGGTGGAAAAGGATAATAAATAATTAATTAGGAGATATTTAAAATGGCAATAATAGGAACATCAATACGAATCGATACAACAGAGGGAATGGATAAAATAACTAGCACTGAAAAAGTAACCACTCCCTACTTTTCAGGAGGTGGTACGGAATTATTAGGAGCTAATATAGTTACCACATCTTATGCGAATACCAATGAAACATATTATTATGGTATATCGAATTCTTCAACAGCAACAACTACAGAATTTGATGTAACATTCGGTAGTTTAAATGGATACGGTTCAAATGTAGAAACAAACACAAAAGCTGAAACAGAAGCCATTTATAAACAATTTGCTAGTTTGTTATTAGCACCATCAGAAGTAACTGGTGGTTTTCAAATATCTACTCAAGGTTCAGCAGGTTTAGTCACTGGAAGAGATGAAGAAATATATGTTATGTTAGGTAGAAGAAGTCTTATGAAAGATAGACTCAATAAGGGAGTTATGGATATTCTATTTACAGGTTCTAATGGAGTTTCTGCTGGTTCTAATATTTCTCTAAGATTAACAGATGATAGTAAAACAACTAAACCAACTGCAACACCGGCTGGTGATAGATATAATATTGTAAGTGGTTCTGGTGGTACAGTTAGTGGTAGTGGAGCAACTTATAAAACTTATGGTTGGTTTTGGCCTGATCAAGGTATAATAGTATTTAGTGGTAAAGAATTATCAGGTTCAATACCGGGTGCTGGTTTGGCGGCTTCATCGTCTCTCGCTGCACAGTTTAATAGTATAAAATCTACAGGTTTTGGATATCCAACTACTACAAATGGAGATAAAAATGTTGCCCTTAGACTTATAAATTGTTTAAAAGCACCAGGTGGTAAACTATCATTTAGAGATGAAGAAGATCAAGTAAGTGCTCAATATTTCTGTAGAGTTAGAAGTGGACATATGAATTTTTCAAATAATCCTACATTTACTTCAGGTAATTTAAATGAATTAAGAAATAAAAAAATGAAAGGTAATCCTTCAACATTTATAACTTCTGTTCAATTACATAATGCCTCGGGTGATATTGTTGCTGTTGGTAATTTATCTAAACCACTAAAAAAGAATTTTACATCTGAAGCCACAATAAAAGTTAAACTAACTTATTAATGGATTATCGATGTATGTATTCGGAGAGATTGATAAATCAACAACTATAATTGAGAATAATCTTGTAAATTATACCCAAAATCTAACTACATCATCTTTAGGTATAGGTTCAACAAAAATAGTATCAGGTTCAATAAATACAAATTATTGGAACTCTTTAAATGTTTTATTTTATACAAGTGGTTCAGGTAGGTATGGTTCAGAAAAAAAATTCTTGTCATTAATAAAAAATTTATCAATACAACAAAGAGTTGGAACTCAATATTTAAAAAAATTTCACGGATACCCAAGTAGTTCACTAATTTCAATTCCACAACAATATTATGGTGAAAAAATAAAAGAAGGTACTTTCCAATTTATAGATAAAAATAATACAGATAATAGTAGTAATAATCCAACAATAAAAGACGATGGTTATGGTAATTTATATTCAACAAATGCAAATAGTAACTTTGGAACACTAACAGCGTCATCTGCTGGTAGAAATAATTCAATATCATCATCAGAAAATTATGTTGGGAATATATTTTATGATAAAGGAATAGTAGTAATTACAGAAACAGGTTCTTGGAGTGGTAGTGTTGATTATTCAGATTTAGCTACAAATTTTTCTTTAAAATTTGATTCGGTTAATTCAATTACAACACATGAATATAATGTAACAATTTTACCAAATGAATATAATCATTCTACAAATTACACATTAAGGGCAACTTTAAGTGGTAGTGGAAAAACTATGGATACATCTACACCATATTTGGGTAGTCAATTTACTAGTAGTAATTTTCAACCTTATATAACTGAAATTAATTTATACTCATCACATGATTCAGAACAACCAGCTATAATAGCTAAATTACCAAGAGCGATTAGAAAAAGTAATAAAATAAATACAAGATTTAAAATTAAACTGGATATTTAAAATGGTTACATTAGGATTAGACGCGTCAACGACTTGTGTCGGATACGCTTTTACACAAGATAATAAGATTCTCGATATGGGGTTTATTGATATAAAAAAGCAAACTACACCAAAAAATAAAACTTTTCAAGTTTTAAAATGTTTATTTAATAATGAATATATAGATAAAGTAAATAAAATAAACATAGAAGATAATTTATCAGGTTTTGCTGGTGGAAGAACATCTCAACAAACAATTGTTAAATTAGCAAAATTTAACGCTGTTCTCGGCTTTGTTATAGAAGAGGAGTTTGGAGTTGAGGTTAATAATATCAATCCAATGACAGCGAGAAAGAATGTTTTTGGAAAAGCTAGAGTCAAAGGTAAAAAAGCAAAAGAATTTGTTCAAGAAGAAGTTGAAAAAATGTATAACACTTCAAAATGGTGTAAACATACCACACGAGGTAATTGGGATAAAAGAAATATCGATATGTATGATGGTTTGGTTATGTCACTATATAAGAGAAAATAAATGGCAACAAATAGAAAACATACAAGACAAGAATTACAAAATAATTTAGTTGCTTCTAAAGGACAATTTATAAATAGAAGAACTGAACAGCCAGTCCCTGCTGGTACACCATATCATATACATCCAGATAAAGGTCCTATGGAGGGCGCAGTACATAATTCAAATATATCAGGTGGGCAAGCTGGACATGATTTTTTTGATGAAGTGATGAAAGGGGATAAAAATCCAAGAAAATTTACTGAAGATGCTTCAGTTAGTTCAAATCCCCAAATATTAGAAAATGAATTACAATTAAAAGACACTAAGCATTCTATAACAGATAACGGTGGTGGTAGTAGATCATATATATTTGAAGAGTGTGAATATTTACCATTTGACGAAAATTCATTCGTATGGAATCAATATGAGTTATGTTATGGACTGTCGATGTATCAAGATATGGCTGATGGTTCTTCTTCATTTGTATTGGGAGAACTTGTTGGACCAGAAACATTTGGAAATCCAAAAGTTGTTGTAATTCTCTTTCAAACACCATGGTGAATTCCTTGTTTTAACGCTCTATCGGAGATAGACGACAGAATTACACATCTTCAAGATGTTATGGAAGTTAATGGAATTGATGAATCAGAATTTGTTTTTGTAACTTATTTTTTGGATCCAAATTCACCTTATTCATGTGAACAATGGGGAGATGTTGGATTAGAAGGATCTCCACCAATTATAGAAGGTGGACCTTTCCCAAGTGGTCTTTTTTCAGATTTAATGGGAAGTCCAGGTGTTCCTATGATGTCTATTATAGACAGAGGAGGTCGTTATATCCAAACCGCGGGTGGTTATTCAACACATTCAGATAATACTTGGAATCTAATACAAGGATTAGTACTTGATTATTACAATCCATGTGATGGACCACTTTTGGGATGTACCGACCCACAATCTCCTAACTTTAATCCAGAGGCAAATGAAGATGATGGAACTTGTATTGAACCATTTGAACCGGGTGGTGGTGGTCCTGGGGGGTATTATGAACCACCTATATATGGTGCACCACCATGTGATGTAAATACAGAAGTACAATTGTGGGATAATTGTTATAATATTCAAGAGACAACTAACTTGCTACTAGAAGGTATTGGACTCACAGGAGAAATTCCACCTGAGATAGGAAACCTGACGAATTTAGAAATTTTGAGTTTACAAAATAATGATCTCACAGGAGAAATTCCATCAGAGATAGGAAACCTCACAAATTTAACTCACTTGTTTTTAAATAATAATCAACTCACAGGAGAAATACCATCTGAAATAGGAAATCTGACAAATTTAGAAACTTTGTATTTAGCTCAAAATCAACTCACCGGTTCAATACCATCAGAGATAGGAAATCTTATTAATTTAGATATTTTATTTTTACAGTATAATTTTTTAACTGAAATACCATCTGAAATAGGAAATTTAACAAGTTTACGAAAGTTGTATTTACATCATAATCAACTTACAGGAGAAATTCCTGGTCAGATTGGAAACCTAACAGAATTAATCTTTTTATATTTAAATAATAATCAACTCACAGGTAATATACCAATAGGTTTCGGAAACCTCACAAATTTATCAAGATTATCTTTAAGTTTGAATCAATTGGAAGGATCTATATCATCTAATATAACAACTAATTTGACGGAACTAAGCATTTTAGAGTTGGCAGGTAATCAATTCACAGGAGATATTTTATATAGTATAGAACACCTTACAAATTTAACTACATTGAGTTTAGGTAGTAATCAATTCACAGGAGGAATATCTGCACAGTTTTTAGCAAACAATCTGAATTTACAGAATCTAAATTTACAATTTAATCAATTTTCAGGTACAATTCCTTTTAATATAGGAAATCTAACAAATATACGATATCTTAATCTAAGTAATAATAACTTTTCAGGACCAATTCCTGCAACTTTTGGAAACCCAAATGGAATCGCCGATGGCATTTATCCCACCCTATCTAGTTTATATTTAGATAATAATCAACTCGAAGGAGAGATACCACCTCAGTTAGCAAATCTACCTGTTTTAACTTATGATCTTGAAACAGAACAAATGATAACTTCGGGTTTAACTAATTTTGATATTAGTGGCAATAACTTAACTGGTGAAATTCCACAAGAAGTATGTGATATGTTACAAACTCTACAAACATGGTGGGGTGGTGCTCAACCTGGAATCCAATGGTTAGAAAACACTGTACTAGACGGAAATGATTTAATAAATACATGTGATAATATAACATTTAGAGATGAAGAAGTAGAAGAAAGGGGAGGTGGTACTGGTGAAGGTCCCCAACCTCTTCCAATTAAACCATCAAAACCAATATTAGGTGATAAATATTTAGATGAATTAGCAGATTCATTTATAAAAATGGCAGCAACCGTTGATGAAATAGAATATCATATAGCTCAAGTTGCGTATAAAGAAGGAAATATTAAATGGTTAATGGATTATAATTATAAAAAAATTGAATCCAAACTAACTAATTCAGTAACCATTCCAGTTGATAATTCATTTTATAAAGAAAGTTTAAAAAATGAACTAGAAAGAAAAATAATTTTATCAACAGTTAAAAATCCAATTTCTGATGAACCAGTAACTAGAGGTGGTGGAGGATCTGGAGGTGGTGGAGACGGTGGTGGAGACGATGGTGGTACTGAAGATACTGATCCTCATGATCATTGGTGGGATGATTATATAGAAGATAATCTTTGGCAAGATTGTGGTCCATATGTATTACCGTGTAATGATGGAGAAATACGATGTCCAGATTGTTCTTGTGCACAAGCTTTTTCTACTAGTAATCCAAATATAACATCGTGTCCTTGTGTATGTGATGATGAAAATCAAATAATGTGTTTTGGTAGTCAATATCAAGGTGGATTTGCTTGTATTCCAAAATATGATGATTTTGGATTACCATCAGAATGTCCTGATGGGGGATGTCCACCAAATGAACCTCATTGGTGTCCAAATAATGCTCCTTATAATCAGGATGAGTGTGTTACACATGAAGCTTTTTGTGTAGTTCCATCTAATATACCATCGGAAGTATTTGATTATATTAATACTACATTTGATAATTTTTTTGGTGGTATTCAAACTTTAGAAGATTTAAATAATTTATCAAGTCTTTTTGAAGATGCAAATGAATCTTTAATACAACTTTTATTGGCATGGATACTTGAAGCATTACAAGATTCAAATATTCCAGGTGTACAATGGATTGGTGAACAAATACAAGCTATGACATGTATTGGGTGTGGAAAAATGTGTATAGGTTCTTGTGAAGGCTTGGGAGAATTTTCAGGTTCAACTGATTGTCCTATAGCGTGGTGTTTAGATGGACTTAAAATACAAGGAGCAGGACTAACTCCAATGGAAAGAGAATGTGGTCAAAGATTTGCACAATTTAATCTTGAAGGTGATTTTTTAGGAACTTCACTAACACTTAGAGAAAATTGTATTAAAGATAGATTTGAGCAACTAATAAATAATCAATGTTTAATTCCTAAAATGGCTGGTAATATTTGTCCACCATGCTCGATACCAGATCCTGATAATCCCTGGTGTTGTGTTGTAGATTATGAAGCTTATGAAGAAGGTGGTGTATGTTATAACCCAACAGATGCAGAACTTTTACTTGAAGAAATAGAAAAAGCAATGATACATAGAAATTCTTGGGAAAATAGAAATCCTTGTGTAGGTCCACTTTTGGGAGTTTCTAATTTGTCATTTCCTTTTGAATCAACGGATTATATAAATTCTTTAAGAACGGAGTGTAGACAAAGAGGAATACAATACGCTGGGGGACTAAGAAGTGGTCAGGTAGGTTTTGAAGATTTTTGTCAATTATATCCTATAAGTGAAGATGGGGTTACAATTGATAGTTATGTATGTGATTTAGCTCCATATAGTTGTACTACTCAATATCATTGTAATTATGATAAATCAATTTTAAATTCACCAGGTGGTTTTATTCCAGGTTCTGCATATGAGGGATCTGGTATAGATGATTTTAAAACCATTTGCCATAATCACGAATGTGTTGAATGTTGGCAACATACAGATTGTCCTGACAGTGATTTAGGACTTACCCAATATTGTGATCATGATATTAACCAACATGAATGTAAAGAAGGGTGTGGATATAATTCAGATTGTCCAGAAGGACATGAATGTGTAAATCACCAATGTGTTAGTGAACCACCACCTTGTTTACTAATTCAAGATATAGGTGAATGTTCAGCTCGTACTGATTGTGTGGATATAAATTTATCTGGTGGTGCGATACCTACTTTTGCATTAAATAATATAGGAATAGAAAATCAATACAGTGGTCCTGGTCAGCTAAATATAGAATTTTCTAATTTGGATACTTTTACCATTGATAGTAGTAATGGTTATGATAATATTAGAATGCCAATATGGAATCCAACAACTAATACATATGATTATCAAGATTATATGGAAATTACATATATTTCTCAACCACCTTTAATGTTTCCTGAATGGGGTGAATCACATCTAGCTAATAATTTTGGTTCACATCATTTAACTGGATTTGCGTGTGTAGATGTTGAATGTGCTGATGATACTAGTTGTTTAGACCAAACAATTCCAATGTTTTGTGGTTACTGGGGTCAACATTATTATTATAGTGATACTCCTGATAATTTAGATTTATTTGAAGAGGGTTATTGTGGTAGTGATAATCCAGATGCTCCTGGTAGTATCTGGAATATGGATGGGTCTTTTGCTGGTAATTGTCTAAAATGGCAAGGACATGGTTTTTTCAAAGAAAGAGCTGTAACAACAAAAAGTAGAACTACCGAAGAAGTACCATTATATGCGTGTGAAGAAGGTGGAATAGGTCAAAATGGTGTATCTCAAAATTTTGTTGGTTATGAGATATATAAATATTGTTTTTTTCATGAACCTCCACGAGGACATGTACAATGGAGACAAGAACAGATAAATAGAGAAGCTGCTGATAATGATTTAATGACAGCATTTACTTATTTAGAACCTTGGCAACCCGAAACGGGTGAATTTTTTCAATATGGTCCTGGTGTATCTTTTAGTGGTGGATTCGATACCCACAGATTTATTTCACCCATGTGGATAGGTAAACAAAATTTATGTGAAGGAATTGATGCAGAAGTGGGTGGATATGGTGGACCAACTGGAGAAAACCCAAATAATCCTTGTGGATTTGGAGAGGGTTGGTGTTGGTGTAATTCTCACGATGGTGTAGCTACACCATATACTAATCCAACGGGTGGATCTCTTCCATATGATGATTTGTTTCAAATGCCACCTTATATAGATCATAGTGATAAATGGGGTCATACAGCTGATGATTCGTGTGCTGATTGTCCAGAGTTAGAATGTAATCATATGAATATGAGTAATTTAGAACCTCAAGTAGAAGAAATATTATTTCCAGAGCCTCAAGTAAATGATGACATATTAGATCCAAATTGGGAAGATAATTGGCAAGATTATATTGATAGTGATATAGGTTGTGGTTGTCCATATCCAGGCACAGAAGTTGGATCTATTAACTATGCCAATTATACTCCAGGAATTGATTGTAGTTGTCAAGAAGTAAATGCATCTATCCCAGACCCAACTTATACTCCGGATACAAGTTGTTGTGTAGAATTAAATTATTGTCAAGATGTAGGTGGTTTATTTCCATCTAAATTTGAGTTACCCTTATGGAACAGTTGGAATTATTGGCCATATAATACCTGTCCTGGTGAGTGTTGTGGGGATGATGAATGTGAATATTATTTAAATTATATAGATATGTTAAACACATATTATGGAATTAGAAATCCTAACGACGCACCACATGCTTGTGGTGGTAGTCAAAGTTGTAATCCAGGTTTTGATAATGAATTCGGTGGAACAGAAATAGCAAAATGTGAATGTGTTCAAGGAGAATATGGAACAAATGATTATTATGTTTATTCAACTGGAATGGGATGTAGTGGTAGAGGTTGTAGTCCTGATAATGAAAGTGATTTTTCGTTCTGTGATGGTTGTTGTCCAGAACTCGGTTTTGAAGTAGATTGTGATATTGTACAGTATCCAAATCACGGTATTAATGCTTGTAAAGAATATTGTAATGATATGTTTTGTCCTCCTGGCTATACATTTGCTGGTTGGGGGTGGGAAGCACCACATGGTTGTTGTTTACCAGATAACCATTCTTTCTTTAATAGATAAAAAAAGGTCTTGACTTATATATAAAAAATGTTGTATATTGTCTTAAATGTATAAATACGAATTAAATACACTA
>CEOH01011589.1_pt1 | contig 13456 bp, 15 predicted proteins | sample 530311 | NCBI WGS metagenome assembly CEOH01 (sample SAMEA2619923, study PRJEB7988) | marine metagenome | biome: marine biome (ENVO:00000447); feature: deep chlorophyll maximum layer (ENVO:xxxxxxxx); material: "saline water (ENVO:00002010), including plankton (ENVO:xxxxxxxx)" | depth 60 m
GTTATCTGCTTCGAGCGATGCAAAATCTGGATGTTCGCAAACCTGAAAAGATACATCACACCCCTCCATTAAATCTAACTCTACTAAGTTTTTAATTCGTACTGGAGTATCTCCGTTAGCAGCTACACCTCTTACAAAAGCATCGCAAATACCATTTCCAGACTTATTGTCTTTTGTGTAACAAATCGCCACTTTTACCATATCATTTCACCAAACTCTCTTCCGTGTATTCCTTTATCATGTCTAATAAAATTTCTAAAAGGGCCATTTGGAATTACTTCTAAAAGATTTAAACCTTCTGTTACATCTTTAGTTTTGATTTGTGGGTTCTCTTCGACTATCATTCTAAATACGTATCCGTCATCCCATCTTATATATTTTCTAAAGTCCCCACTTTTGAATGATTCAATTACAGTATCAAGATATTCTCTTCCACCGTTTTTTAGATCCCATCCAATAAAACCAGATTCTATACCCATATTTCTTTTGATTCTAAGATCACCTAGATGGTAAAACATGGAATTTCCTTCTAAAACTTCATCAACATATTCTTCGGTTATTTTCTTTTTAAATACACTGTCACTATCTACAAATATAACTTTATCGTAACCCAAATCTAACGAAGCTTTGACAGCGACTATTTTTCTAAACCAACAAGCAGCTCTTCTATTAAACTTGTTTGCAAAAGTTCCAACAAATTTACCACCGTAAGCTATAGGGATTATGTCTTCGTTTTCTTTTAGCCAGTTTTTTAGAAACTCATCTTTGTCTAGATCATGAAATAAAAATTTTCTATGCTTTGGTATGTCTGAGTCTATACCGTCTTCAAATGTTATAAGTAGATCTCCTTCGGTTTTCCATTTTACGAAAGACTCTATCATGCTTCTACCAGTAACTTGGTAGAGATTTTTATTAAAAGACGTTACGTATAGAATCATTTCTTTCCTTTCTTTTTTTTCTTTTTCTCTACTTTTCTTAAGTGCGTCAGTGAGTTATTTGACCCTTCTTCTCGGAGACCTGCACACTTGTAGTAAATATTGAAGATATAAGGGGATGGAACTGCTTGGATTTTATTTTCGTCGCACATGAACTTCATCATGTAATGAATACTAGGATAAACTCTATATTTTTCCATACCTACTTCGATTATTCTAGGCAGGTTAGGATATATAGAGGAAAGTATATCCATTTCTTTAGAATGCCCTATAGCGAATTTGTCATCTGGACAAGAAGGCACTACTTGCAAATTTTCTATTTCCTCATAGTGATCAGTATCGTTGTAACCCGTTCGTGAATCTATACGCGGATAATACCATCTAGTTTTAGGAAAATATAAATGGTTTTTTTCTATTGTTTTTACAAAATCAAAAAAAGCAATCTTGGGGTGCTTTTCTAAATTTATGATCATATTGTCAAATCTGTATCTTATTACGTAGTCATATGTAAAATTATTTTCTTGTTCGTATTCTTTTTTGACTTCGTTTGCCTTGTATATATTGTAAAGCTGTCCTACCGAATTATTAGCATATTTTCCTCCCGTGACTGCTTCTTTGTAGGAACTGCTTGTCTTTTGATCTTTGTATTTTTTTTGATGCTTAGCTAGCCCTGATTCTTCGGCTAGTTTTTTCCTCTTTTCATTACTGTAAATTTCATAGTTATATTTTTTTGGTTTATACAAATTCAGGGCATATTCAAATGTTTCTTCGTCTTCAAAATTAATTTTTTCATAACCATATTCATCTTTCCAAGTGCTTAAAAAGAAATCATATTCAACTCCGTTTTCGTCTAAGCTATTGAGTATATTTTCTTGCAGGTTGGCATAGCATGTAACAAACTGCCTCAAAGATCCTGATATACAGATTGCAATTTTCATGCCTCATCTCTTTCTAAAAACGTTTTGTAGTATTGCCAATAGTCACCATTAGAAATTTCATCAATAGTCCAATGAGTGTAAGACATATCTTGAAGCCATTGCTGTCTATTAAATTTTATAGGGGATTCTAAATTATTCATTTTATTTGAAACGTCTTTAACAACTGAACTCTTGTCTTCCACAAAAATGTTTACACCATTAAAAAATGCTTCGATTGAACATTTAGAGCTGATGGTTATAAGCCTTGAAACATCTTTTAGATCTTGTTTAAGATCTACTTTTTCTCCATAGCTAAATTCTATGTCGTTGAAAACTTCTTCTACATGGTCATTAAAATCTTTCCAAAAATTTCTATTGGGATGTCTTCTAATTCTTACTTGTAAATCGGTTTTAGACTTTATTAAATTACAAATGTTTTTTGACCATTCTATCCAGCTATCAAATTTGTGACCTCTTAGTTTTTCTGGCTTATTGTATCCACCTTCAGGGCGTACTTGTTCTGGTATTAAAACGCATCCTTTTGTTTTAAACGGCCTTATTTGTATGCCAAAATTATTAAACTTGATAAGCCTATCGTTAGGCTTGTTTTTTATGTAGTAATTTGAAATGTAATCTTTGTCAAATAGGTTGCAATATATAAACTCTAGGTCATTTCTGTTTTTAATATTTGTTATTCCATTTAGACGAAAGCGACCTCTGTCTAATCTAAGGTATTTATTTCTATCTTCATATTGCTTCTCTATTATTTTTTTTGTTGAAGGTGCATTTGTAAAACATACGGCTAAGTCGCAGCTTTTAGGAGTGCGTAATTTATCGTAGTATTTGTACGCGACGTTATGTTTTTTAAGACCTTTTACAAAGGCATCGCACATTGTTGAGTATATTTTTCTGTTGCGTTTAATGTTGTAAACATTAATGCTCACAGGTACGATCTCCACAAATCAGCATAGTCTACGTCTTGCCACTCATCAAACCAAGGGCCTCCATTTGTAAAGTGAATTGCCGCAGGAGGAACATCAGGCTTGTCGTATTCTCCTTCTAGCCAATTCCATTCAATAGGAATACTTCCAATTAATTCATCTGGTAGCCAATAAAATCTATGCAAAAACGCTCCAGACTCCTTACTAACCACATCTGGATTTAGTATTGCATTTGCAGGATGTCCACAGTTCCACAATATACAGCTAGACCAATTTTTTCTTGGGTAGGAAACTTGTTTTTGACCATCCATCTTTACTGCATTTTTAGGAATATAATCATGCTTAGCGCACATTAATGCGTATTTATCATCTGCCATAGCAAATAATTCAGCCACATCTCTAGTAAACAAAAAGTCACAATCTATGAACAAAGCCCAATCATTAAACTCTGCTAAGTATGGAGTTAAGAATCTAGTATAAGTAAACTCAACAGATCCAGCTTCTGGCTGTGGTCTATAATACTCACCAGTGTCAATGAGTGTATCTTTGACTATTGGTGTAATGTCAAGTTTTTGAGATGAGTGTTTTTGTAGAGAATCAATACAAACTTGGTAAGCGTCTGTTTCTCTACTGTCCCAACCAATAAAAATTTTAAGTGTCATTTAAAAATACCTCCAAGTCTTCTGGAGTGCCAAGACCCCACATTTTTTCTATGTCAAAAGTCTTTATTTTCTTCTTGTCTTCAATAGCTTCGTTGAAAACTGGGCAAACATAAAACTCATTGTTTACCCTCTTGTTAAGATAGATCATCTGTTCTGCATATTTGACATAATCACTTCCCTTTGCCCAGTAGTAGACTCCAACCGTAGCTTTGTTGCTGATTGGTTTCTTTTCGGCTACTTCAGAAACAAAACCTTTATCGTCTAGTTTTGCAAAGCTCCACTTTGGGTGCATTGATTCAAAAGTCAATATCCCTCCATCAACGCCTTCAGCTTGCATTGAATAAAGAAATTCATTGCTATTCCACTCAATAAACTGGTCTGAGTTTGCTGTCAGTAAAGGCTCATCATTATTTATATACTCTTTTGCTAATAGAGTTGTACATGCTGCACCTTCGGTAACTCCATCAACCTGAACTATTTTGCAGTTTGGCGATATTAAATTTAATAAATACTGAAGATTGTATCTTTCATAGTGTTCTTTTTGCACGATGAAAATATGCTCAGCATCAATGTTTAAATTTTCAACTACCAGTTGTATCATTGGCTTTCCATTGACCTCAATTAAAGGCTTTGGAAATGTGTATCCAGCCTTTTCAAATCTCGATCCAGCACCAGCCATTGGTATTAAAACTTTCATCTTTCCACCTTGCCATTTTGGATTTACGTCTTTGCTTTTATCGTCTGCTCTTTCTACAGCAGATAATATGTTTTTGATATTTACGTCTTGTAAACCTGCCACGCCTAAAACATGCGCTCCAGATTTAACCGCAGCTTTTCGTCCTATATGAGAATCTTCAACTATTAGACACTCATCAGGATTGACCCCAGCCTTCACCATACATTTTAAATAAATTTCAGAATGAGGCTTTGGATTCTCAACGTCTTGATTGGAAAAATACTCGTCTATATATTCCATATAGTGAGCTTTTAAGAGCATAAGCTTTACGCTAGATCTAATAGAGTTAGAAGCGCAATAAATGGTATAACCCTCATGCTTTAGTCTTTTTAAAGCTGATGCTATAGACCAGTTTGGTTTTACGGTGTTTGATATAACATTATGCGTGTGTTTTTGTTTGCCTTCCCATATTTGATTATGAAAATGCTCAGGAAGACCTTTTTCTACAGTTAGTTTTTTGAGCTTTTTAGTTGTTGATAGACCATCGTAAGATGACAAATGTTCTGCTCGTCCAATGACATACTGTTCGCCTACCTCAGCCAAAGCTAAGTTCAAAGCTTCATAGTGAATATCTCTTGCTTCTACTAAAACGCCGTCTAAATCAAAAACAACTAATTTAATCATTACAGCTTGGTTCTTTCTACTACGTTTAGTTCACACTCACTGTATATGCCCTTATCGTGGATAATTTTAGGAGCTATAAAATAAGACTTCACATAGTGATGAAAATACTTGTTAAACTGAGCATCTATAGGATCAACAGGATCTAGTCTAGTGATTACATCAAGAATATCTCTACTAAGTATTACTCCGTGTAGACCGCCAACCCTTTTGACTCTCGATATTCCTATACGTTTAGTGTCACGCCAAATACCTTCTATTTGCTCATTTAATTCGTCTCCCTCATCGCCAATCCACCAGCCTAAATAGAGCATATCATATTCTATTTCACCAATGTGTTCTTCGGCTTTGGATACAACCTCGTCAAACCTGTCGGTAAAATAAGCATCATCCTCTAAAAACAAAACCTTTTCATCGCCATCTTCCAAAGCTTTTCTAGCCATCGCTTGATGGGACAAAAATGCCTTGTAATGATTTTGCTTTTTCTTTGTTACGGTTTCATCTGCGTCTGTTTGATGACCTCCATAACCCCACATATCAACGACAGGGTTGTCTTCATCTATATGGGAATATTCTTCTTTTGGAAAGATTTCACCTGAGCCGACTAAAAACCTGTTGAATTCTAAACCTTTTGATTCAACTTGTTTCTTCAAATCAAGCCAGTGTTCTTCTCGTTTGTCTAAACATAAACAATAAGCTTTCTTAACTCCAAACATCATATTCTTCCTAATATGTAATCTGCTAGCGCCGTAGTTGTATTTTTTTCTTTTAACCAGTCATAGAAAAATTTTCTATATTCGATCCATTTTTCAAGGTTAAAGTTTTCTAGCTTTCCGGGGTTTTCTTTTTCTATCACTCCACAATGTGGTAAAGGCTCATTTGTCCATTCGCCTTCTTTTAGGTTTGGTATTCCACCTAGCGTGTTTTTAGCTTCTATTAGTTTTTCTTTAGGTAAATTCCACAATGTATTCTTTGGGCAATTTTCAATATCTACAAAGAATGGAATTGAACCGTTTGCGATTATCTCATAATGCCTAAGAGTATCCCATCCACCCTTTTTTGATGTGTATGAGAAATAAGCTGTTTGATACATGTCGTAATAACTTTCTTCTTCTTCGTATATATACGTAGACATGTAAGAAGGGTCAATAGACTGATTAACCGGAACTAACGGGGCAAAAGGAACTGACCTGTTTGAGTCATCTAGCTCTCTTATTTTTTCTTCGGGAAATGCAAAAGATATAGGGTTTGCTATTTCTTCTTGTGAGTCGAGCATTTCTCTTTTATAGTATGTACATTTATTCGCTGCGTCTTCACATATGTAGTCTCTATCCCATCCATCAACCACGATTATTCTATTTCTTCCATAACCTCGGTCTACAAAGAAGTCTATGATTGATTTCAAATGCCCGTCTTGTCTGGTCATTGTGTGATGAATAGGAACAACGACTGCATCGTATTCGCCTACATGCTCGTTTCTGTCTAGTACGGTATAGTCTTGTTCATCTAGAAGACCATACATTGTGAACCCTTTACCCCATATCTTGCTAAATAGGTTGGGTCTGTCTTCTTTTATTTTCTTTTGATGCCACCACATGTCAAAGAACGTGTGAACATCTTTTCCAAGCCTTTTAACCAAACCGTGAAAGACCATGTCTGCTTGGTAGTCAGACACCATGTCTGCTTGGTTAATATCCGATGGCATTAATGGGTTGTAAAGAATTTTCATAGCTACCTGTTTTTTACAGCTTCAACGATTGCTTGTCGAGAACTGTATTTAGGCTCCCATCCAAGATCTTTTAGTTTTTGATTACTTGCAGTTATTAGTTTATTGTCGCCTTTCCAGTTGGCTCCATCCCCTAGCCACTCTAAAGGTTTTTCGACACCTAGACCTTCCATAACAGCATAGGCTACATCTTCTATGCTAGCTGTGTCGTCTGGAGTAACATTAAATTCGCCTGTTTGCTTTGAAAGACCTAGCAATACCAAAGCACTTGTTAAGTCATCTATATAGCAATAAGGTTTTCTCGAACCCGGCTTGCTTCCAATAGCTTGCAACGTAGGGTTGTTTTGAATTTTACGAATAAAATCATAAACAACACCGTGTGTTAACCCACGCCCAACAGTAGCACACATACGAGCCGAAACGCCATCTATTTGTCCCGTACTGGTGTAGTACCTTAATATACTTTCAGAAGCTCTCTTAGTCATACCGTATATAGAAGTTGGTTCTGTTCTATCTAATTCGGTGTATGCAGAAGGGTTTTCTGTGTTAAACATCCAGTCTCCATAGACAATCACTGAGGATGCTAACACAACTTTAGCGCCTAAAGGCGCCCATTCGCAAATCTTCTGTGTGCTTAATACATTATCTTGCAGTATCTGAAAAGCTTCGTCGCCTTCCATCTTCACTGTAGCTTTGCTTGCTAGGTGAAAGATAACGTCAGGCTTATGTCTGTCTAATATTTTTTTGAAATCGTAGAAAGTAGGCTTAGTTACGTCAGAGTAGCCTAAGTCAATACTGTAGCTTTTAGTAACAAAAGGTGAAACAAAGTTACTCCTCGTTACAGAAATAATATCTCCAAAAAGAGACTTCTGAGACCTAAGTTTTTGAATTAGATTTCTACCAACAAACCCACTAGCTCCAGTTACTAAAACTGTCATATTATTCTCCAACGTAATTCTTGAGAGTTTCCATGCACTTCTCAGCTTCTTCTGGCATTTCTAATTCTTCAAACATTTTTGCCATCCTATGGTAGTAGGTGTGTTTAGACATGACAGAATTATAGCCTGCTTCTATATGTTTCATTCTCTCGTCAGGATTATTAACATAATATTCAATTAGAGTCTCAAACTCTTCTGGTGTTTTTGCGAAGATAATTTCCTCGTTTGTAAAAACATCATTTGCCATAGACTCTACATAATCTGATATGCAAAAACCTCCCGACATGAGAATTTTGAAAGGACGCTCGATAATATCATAACCAAAGTCCTGAGAATGAGGTTCACTGACGTTTGGGCATACAGTTGCAGACTGAAAAAACGAAGAAACATTTTTAGATTTTATTGTTCCTAGATATTGGACTACAGGCCAATCGGAATTTCCAAAAATCTTTACCTTGTATTTTCCTACAGGGTGACAAAGAGGAATTAAAAACTTGTCTAAACTCTTTGCTTTATAAGGCCAATAACCACCAACAAAACCAACGTCACAGCTAAACAAGTTAGATTTTGGCTGTAGACTGTACTCAAATATATCGCCAGCATGTATTAATGATACTGGACGTATTCCTATATCTTTCCATTTGTTATGAGTTACATCAATCCAGTTTTGAGTGTAATGATTATGTATGAAGTCAGGCTTTCCCGTTTCTTCCTTAAGCCGTTCCATCATTTTCTTCTCTTCTTCCGAAGCGACTAAAATAGGATACTCTTGCGTGTTAATATTTTTTTGGAAGTCTCCCCAGTCAGAACCTCTCATCACAACCTTCATATGAGGTCTTTCTTTAATACAATTAATTAAAGGTTCAGTGATGTTGTAGGTCTGTCCCATGAATATGTCTGGTTCATATTCATCAAAAACATCATATGCTGGGATGCTATCCTTGCTCCATAATTCAACGTCATGACCCATTGAACTAAAAACTCTAGCCCAAGCCATTCTTATATAATAATGAGCATGAGGTCCATCGCTACTTATTAGAATCTTCATATTTTTCTGCCGCTTCTTGAGCTTCTTCTATAGTATAAAATGGTCCAAGTTTAACTTTGACCTTATTTTTTACATACTTCCAAGCATACCACTTGTAGTTATTTTTAATCCAGCCCCAATAGTTTCCCATTATAAATCCTTTAAAGAATCTATTTCTCTTATGATCATCCCTTTTGGTGCTATGGCTTTTATGCTGCAACCCTTGTTGATCATGTAATTAAATATTTCAAATGGATAAAGTTTACTTTTTCTTTTGTCAGAACAAAATTGTTTTAATAAGTCAAAGTCTTCGCCTTCAAAAAAAGCTATTTGAGACCATTTGTTTTCTAAACCGTAAGCAAATCTGGTTGCACAATTATCTACTATTGTTACGCCAATTTCATCGCTCTTGAATTGTTGCTTTTTATCATAAACTATGGATGAACCATCGTTTGTTAAGTCGCGTATAGAATATGTATTAAAGATAAGATCGCCGTATATGATTAGGACATTTCTTGTCGCGCAGGCGTTAATTCCTATTCTTAGGCTTTCTACGGTGTTAGTTGTTTCGTAGTTTGAGTTTTCTACAATTCTTATTTCTTGTGGAAGTGACTTTATAACTTTTTCTGATTCAAACCCAGTCACTACTACTATGTCTGAGTTTGGATATTCTCTTTTTGCGTTCTTTATTATCTTCTGAAGAATAGTGTCTCTACTATTTGCCGCCAATAAGCATTTAGGGCCATAGGATTTCATCCTGTGACCCATTCCTGCCGCTGGTATTACAATACTTAGTTTTTCACCGTTGTATTGACCAGCACCATTTTTCTTTATGGCGGAGGTAAATCTACTCATTTATTCTTTGTTGCATTTTTTCCATTACTCTTAACCAGTTTTTTTGCCAAATGTCTTGGTTAACAATAAAAGAAGAGTTATCACCAGTTACTCTTACTTTTGTTAAAGATTTAGGTACGTGAGCAATTATATATTTTTCGCTTATTCTCATCCAAAGATCATAGTCTTCGCAGGTTCTCATTGTTTTGTCATAAAATCCAGTTTCTTCTTTTACTGACAACAAAGCTTCTTTAGAAATGAGAGACCCGCTATGAACAATGCACTCTTGTACCAACCTTTTTCTACTGTAAGGCTCTTTAAATTCTCTTATAATCTTTCCTGATTCAACATGTAACGTGTCATAATCTCCATACACGACACCTACTAGACCATTACCCTGCTCAAATACAGTAACACAAGAGCTGATTTTGTTTTCGTACATTTCATCATCAGAATCTAGTATTGCATATATATCAGTGTCTTCTAAAGTATATTCAATCCCTACATTTCTTGCTTCGCTTGGGCCAGAATTTACATTTTTTATAGCTACAAGATTTGTCTGTCCAAATCTTCCAGAGTTATTTTTTGTAAGAACATCACCATCTTTGTCATCAAAATAAGAGCTTATGATTTCCCAAGAATCATCTTTTGATCCATCATCCACTATACATACAGTCATAGAACCCGGATAATCTTGATTAACCGCACTTTCTATTGCATTGTCTATATATTCTTCGTCGTTATAGTTCGCTATAAGAATAGTGACTTTTGGCAGCATTAGATGGTTTCCCAGCTTTGTACAAGGTTAGACGAATTGTCCATTTTTGCAGCTCCTATGACTTTTTCTTCTAAGAAGCCATTTACGTTCCCGTTTAAATGTTTGTGCATTAGCGAAAGAACAGTCATTCCATTCACGCCATCGTATGGTTTTACATATCCAACACGAGTTAGATTTTCGTTGATGGCTACATCTAGTCGTTCCAAAATATCTTCTCTAGCTTCTTCGCCAGAAACAATCACTGAGTAATAACCGCTTTGGGCATTACCAAAGGCTTCGTCTATAGCTTCGTATTCATTGACTTCTTCAATTAGATTCATGACTTTAAGCGTCAAATCACAATTTTCTACGTAGCTTTGACATTCTTCAATCAGGTCAACATAGTCCTTTTTGCTATTATTAACGACGACTACGTAGCTTGCTTTTGCTTTTATTACCGACTCTATCGTCTTTTTGACATCAGAATTTTCTTCATTTACTAAAACAAAAAATCCAAGTCTTGGAAGGATCTCTTTTCTCACAGCCTCTAAATCGTCTGTATCTTCTGGAATAGTGAGGAGCCATTCTTTCTCTCTGTAACCATTACACCAAGACTCGATAACAAAAAATTCATTTTCTTCTAAATCTTCTGCTTCGATTACAGTAGTGCCTAGCTTTTTGTAGGCTTCTATCCTTTTCAATTTGCATCCAGTTTGAGTTTTGCCTTCTACAACTGAAAAGACGCAGTTTTTACAGGTCGTGTGTAGTACCTGCTTTTCTTCTTCGACTTGTCCTTGCTCAAATGAAGCTATATCGGATGCTTGAGTCATGGTCTTTGGGCCTCTATTGTTAGTCTAATACCGTTTAATCTTTTTTTAATTATTTTAAATCCGCCGGAAGCAAGAATATCAGCTAATTCTTCTAAAGTGTAACTGCTCATTTTCACATCCCAAGGATGAGAAAAGTTTCCATGCACAGCCTTGTTAAAAAAGTCAGAGTCTATTTCTTTCCTGTAGAAAGACCTTGCCACTTCGTAAGAGTCTATTTCCGACACTATTATAGTACCATTATGGCGTATTTTTTTCATATACCCCTTTAGCACTCTAATCGCTTCCTCTTTTTCTAAAAAACCTAATATATGATCGGATATAAGCTCTTTACAAGAAGCATTTTCTACGACTTCGTCGATATTTCTAATATCTACAGCAACGTCGTCAAACTTAGTAATAGGGTCTATATTCAGATACCCATTTAGTTTGGTTTCTTCGCCTACTGTTATTCTTACTTTCATCCCACAAAAACCTTTTTAGAAGCAGTGTTTAGTATAAAGTCCCACTTTGAAGCAAATCGTTCTACAGAAAACCTGTCTACTATAGTCTTTCTCGCTGCTTTTCCCATTTTTTCAGCAAGATCTTCATCGTTTAGAAGCATGACTAAATACTCTTTGAGTTCATCCATGTCATTACTGATAAAACCATTTACTCCGTTTTCCACTATTTCAGGAATCATACATGTAGCAGTAGTCACAATAGCACAACCACAAGACATGGCCTCTAGCAGCGCTGTTGGAACCGGAGAAATAGTAGAAGTGTTGAGAAAAATTCTGCTGTTTTGGTAGGAGGCGACAAGCTCTTCCGTAGAAGACGCTGGCTCTGACAAGCCCGGAGTGTCGCCTACCACCTTAAAGGGAAGCCCCTTTATGACGTTTTGCCAAATACCAAAACCACAACACCAATCTCTATTAATCCAGTCGTTCACCACAGACAGGATATGGTCTTCTCTTTCTACTTTATCATTTGGTTTAAACAAATCGGTATCAACACCGTGTGTTATCACCAATGTATCTTTGCCTTCTTGCCATCCCCAAGCGTCTATGCTGTATCTAGATATGAATAGATTTAGATGACCTCTCATTTGTCTTGTGGATTCTAACACATCCTCGCCCCAAGTCGGGATTGGAAGTGTGTGTTCAAGGCTTACAAGGGGTAGATGTAACATTCCAGCTAATTTTTTAGCTATTTGAAATTGCCCAAATTTATTTTGAGACAAAACAAGGTCGAAGTCCACATGTTCTGGTATCTGCTCTTCGCCTAAATCTGGATCTAATAAGAAATAATTATCAGGTATATCAGCGTAGTTAGTGTTCCAATCTTTTATACCCTGCGCCCTATACGCATAGAAGTTATGTCCGCATTTAGCGAGCATACTTTCATATCTCTCGTGCGTGGGAAATGTAAGTATGTTAAGAGGCTCTTTTATCCTTCTGGTAGCAGCTCTTGTGATGGAAGTAACAGGACTAATCATCATTGCTCTCCTCTATTAACTTCTTCATCAATGCTCCAATCTTAGGGTATGAATAGTCATAAGCGTTTTTAGCTCCCAAGTTTCGCATCTCCTCTAGAGATTCTCTATTCTCGTACACATGCCGCATGACTTTCTTTAATTCACTGATGTCTATAGAACACCATTCTTCTTCTGCCGTAAATAAGTATGGAAACGTATTTAACATGCCATAAACAGGCTCTTGTCTTCCTTCTATTAGAAATCCTGCGTTACCAATAAAATCAGACATACCTCCAATGTTTGTGCATATTGGGGTTTTTCCAAATCCCATAGCGTCAAAACAAGGTATAGACCAAGCCTCTCCGTAACTTGGCATCACAAAACAGTCACAACTTGCATGAAGCCTCATCATGTCTACTTCGCTTAGTCTGTCTGTGATTATTAAATCTTCTTTGTAATCGTTAAGATTAGGGTATAGTTTTAAACCAACCTTAACTTCGTTGCATATGTCTCTAACTTCAGACGCGCACTGTTCTGGTGATACTCCGTGCTTGCTTGTTTTGATGACTATTGAAACATTGTCAGATTTTCTAAACTCAGAGTGAAAAGCTTTCAAAAATGCTCTTAGGTTTTTTCTTTCGTTTAGCTCACCAATAAAATAAAATTTGAAAGTGTCGTTGTCTAGAAATTCTATTTTGTTGTAATTAGTATCAAATTTTCCAAAGTTAGTTGCGTGCGGGACAACCTTTATGGGTATTTCTACTCCGCTGTTTCTTGAGGCTTCAACCATTTGGTTGTTGATAACCCAAGCCTCATCCATGAAATTGATTCTTCTAGACCAGCCAGATCTTTTGAAGTTGCTTGTTTCTGTAGCGTATAAAGCTATGTTCTTTTTGAATCTAGGATTATGATCCATCATATGAGGAAGAACATGCTGAATGCAAATATCGCAACCACTAGAATCTCTATTTTCGAGCTGAGCTATTCTAGGATGAAGTTCAATTAGATTAGAATTCAATTTTACTGGGCGAGGCACTACTTGTACGCCAATACTATCTAATGACAATATGTAGTCAGTA
>CEOH01089285.1_pt1 | contig 13432 bp, 8 predicted proteins | sample 530311 | NCBI WGS metagenome assembly CEOH01 (sample SAMEA2619923, study PRJEB7988) | marine metagenome | biome: marine biome (ENVO:00000447); feature: deep chlorophyll maximum layer (ENVO:xxxxxxxx); material: "saline water (ENVO:00002010), including plankton (ENVO:xxxxxxxx)" | depth 60 m
ATAGTACATGTCACCTGTAGCGTCACTGCCCAGATCTATACCACCCGTGAGTGCTATGTCTCCAGGAATCGAAACAGTAGAGGCTGCACCAGCACCTATGGTGACATCCACTTCGCCATCCGTAGTGGATCCGGTGAGAGCTAAACCTACCGTATTGTTACCATCATTTTCAGCGACGTAAAATTTTAATGCACCACACTCATCACCATTACTTGCATCAGCCACCACCCCTTCAATTTTTGCAAATCTTATGTTGTCCTGGTTATCATCGTCGCCATAAAATTCAATGGTCCCACACACGTCATTATCTGCACCAGCCGCACCTTTATCGTTGACGAAACGCAAAAAAGCACTGGTTGCCCCGTTGTGGGTATTCTTAAGTTCAAGAATAGGCAACTCTGTCGAGTCTGATGTTATTTGAAATATTTCAGAAGTCGCATTATACGTGACATCAGCCTCGCTTGTCAGTGCATTTGAACCAGTGACAGTCACTAACGTGTTGTCCGTAGACCCACTCAATGAGGCTCCACCAACCTCAGTGCCGTTAACGCTAAAAACCTTACTGGACGCAAGGTCTATGCCTCCATCACCAATCGTTGCAATCTTAACTTCGTCGATATAAAATGACACCTTGCCATGATCGCCCGTACCACTTGCGGTCTTAGTCGTAAACCTTAATTCCTCTAAGGTTTTATTTGAACCATTTAGGGCTTCAATAAACAGTGCCTCAGTGGCCGATGTGCCAATCGCAAGGCTCGTATCCGCATTAGAATTATCATCATATATTGTTACATCACCAGCGGTGACTACGAGTGTAGCCGTGCCAGCCGAGAGCGTAAGATTATTATTGCCCGATGTATCGATGCTGGTCGCAGCGTCAAAGGATAGGGTTGTTGCATCAGACTCAATGGTACCAGCATCCAGTGACATGGTAGCACTGCCACTGTCTATCGTTATAGCATTGTTTCCTGATGTATCTATACTAATCGTTGAGTCAAACGAGAGCGTAGTAGCATCAGATTCTATAGTCCCACCATCCAGCGTCAGCGTGGCAGTACCTGCATCCACTGTTATTGCATTATCTCCCGATGAATCAATACTTACGCTCGAATCGAACGATAACGTAGTAGCATCGGATTCTATCGTGCCAGCATCCAATGAAAGTGTTGCTGATCCAGAGTCAATCGTAATTGCGTTATTACCGCTTGAGTCGATTGTAGCAGCTGCATCGAACGAAAGTGTCCCTGCACCTACGCTAAGAGTTTGTCCACTGTCACCGATCTTGTCTGTGTAGACATTTGCCCATCGCACACTACTCGTGCCCAGATCGTCCGTGCTATCAGTATCAGAGACTATATTGCCCCCCACAGTAGTTACTCCACCTACGCCCAACGTGCCAATACCACTAACATTATTGCTGTCGTCAATTATAACACCCGAGTTTTGTGCAGTTTTTCCACCCGTGCCATCAAAGCGCATTGTCGCGTTATCAGTGCTACTCCCTGGTCCCTGCACATCACCAGCATCGATGCTTGTCCCGTTTATACGGTATGTCATACCCGATTCGATATTTATGCCTGTATCATCTATTGTAGCTACCGCTGCCTCATCGATGTAAAAACTGACTTTACCGTGATTAGCAGAACCGGACGCAGTTTTGGTCGTTATCCGAAATTCTTCTAAGGTTTTGTCTGAATCTCCATTTAAGGATTCAAAAAAAGCTGCTTCAGTAGCTGACGTACCCATACTTACGGCTACATCAGCATTATTGGCATCGTGGTATACCGTGACATCAGAGGATTTTACTGTGAGTGCCTGACCCGTATCGCCTATTGCATCCGTATAGACGTTAGCCCATCTCACGGAGGTAGTGCCAAGATCATCTGTACTGTCTGTGTCTGAGGTTATTACGCCTCCAACCTTCAGACCGGTAGTAGGTGCAGTGTTGTTGTCTGTCGCTAATCCACCACGTATCCGCACATCGTCCGTGCCATCCTGTATGTCGATAACCGTAGCATCGGTCCCACTGCCATCCGAGTTCGATGTTGTCAGTTCTAGGGCAGTATTAGAGTTATTATAACGGAGCAGATAATCGGGTGCGGTCCCAAATTTGATGTAGATGTCATCGTTGAAATTCAGCGATGACGATGTGCTCATGGTGTGCACTCCGGTCCATGTCCATGCAGCACTGGTGCTGATATTATCGCTATTTAAATTTGAAGAATTAGTGTTTGTAATAATATTGTTGAACTCATTATTGAGATCGCTGGCCGTTAGCGTCTCATTGGCGACAAATGTTTTTACTCTGGTGTATGTGGACATTTTTATCTCACTGGTTGGGTTTTACCTATTGTCGACAAATTCCTCAACAATTTAGGATCTCTGTTTTCTTCATTTTCTTCACTGGCAAGGATAGACTCTACGTCTATGCCAGCCTCATTTTTTAACCGCTCAACAGCCACTGGAAAACTTGGGTTATCTCTCATTATTTTAGCACCAACAGGACTGCTCTTTACACGATCAATTACCTGCTTTGCTTTTTTTGTAGGTATGTCCAAGCCACCAGCTGTTAGCATCGCCTCTGAAAATAGACGAGGCGAATACAAGATTTGCTGGGCCGAATATGTTGCCAAGCCAGCTAAACCTGCTGTAAAGGCATCCGCTGTAAGCGCATACGTGCCTCCGGTAATCGCTCCGACCATCGCAGATTGCACTGCACGCTGTGCCAATCCCTTGCTAATAAATGGCGTAAATGTTGCACCAACGATAGCAGTGTATAAGTCAGGCTCACCAACCATATTTGTCATTTCAGCTAATTTTTTTAAACGTTCGGGTCGTTGAGTATGTCTTGGATTGTCAGAGAACGTCAGTGACACTTCACCCGAGATCCTTTCCATATTTTTTTCGTCAAGAACGTTTCCGCGCACACCAAACGAATCGAATAAATGCTTGCGCAAATCTATGATATTTTTATAGTCTTTCATCGCGTTTATATACGGCTCTTTGTACGTATTTTCTAATGCATTTGAAATAGACGTACGGAGATCGGTCAATAATCTATAGGAGCCATTGTACACATCGCCTGGACTACCATCCCCTGGTAAGTTTTCTATAAATTTATCAAGATCCTTCCGCATGTTATGCAGCTCCATGCCTGTAACTTTTGCAGGATCAAGATTTAAAAAATCTTGGAGTATTTTTGATATTGGACCTTTTAAGTCTGTCGTAGTTGGTATGATAGGAGCATTAGCAAAAGACACCTTTATTTTACTGTCAAAAGCATAATCTTCACCAAACCCAAAATCTCCCTCAGCATCAATGCCTCGACTAGCCAGATGTTCATCATATGCCTTTGCTGCTGTCTGTTCAGCAAGATCCGTTGGGTCAATGGGGCGCAACTCAAAAAAGTCATCCGATGACATCAGCGCATCCATAAGCTCGTCTGTCGTCTGTATGTTGAATTGCGGATAAAACGCTTTCAACTCATCAACAAGTTGGTCCAAGCCAGGTGTATTTTTATTGTTCTTTTTAGCCTCGTTCTCCAAACGCACTAGATACTTACGAACTCTACCGCTGTCCGTCTTGAATATCTCCCCAAGTCCCGAATCTGCAGATGATACACTAACCCCACCCAATTCTTTAATAGCTTGTCCAAGACTCATACTTGGCACTTTTGGAGCACGCCTTTGGATGCCTTTCTTCGAAGCAACTTTCTCTGAGGATACGTACTTGATAGTACCCTGTTTATCCTCAACTAAATTAATTATTTCATCCTGCAATGTTCGTACTGAGTTTGGCACTTCAACATCCATTGGCCGAGCCAATACGGGAGCTAATTTAGTTTCAGCTGCTTTATAGGCAGCCGATCCTTTCTTTCGCAGACTCTTTACTGCACTACTAAACTTATTAACTACCGTATCGTATAACTTCTGTTTGGGCATCGTTCGGAATTTTCTTAGATCATCAACTTTATTCGCATCCCCTATAATTTCAGATAACGCATCAATAGCTTCTGGAGACCTAGACGTAGTAAATGCAACTATATTAGTTGCGACTTCCTTCAAAAACGACTTATCGTCAGTAGTTGCGCGTTTCGTAAAATCGCGCACTGGCCTTGTAACAGCACCAACCGCTTTCTTGCCTAGTTCGCCCGACAACTTTGCTGCATCAATTCCGGTCGTTAAAATGTTGTCTGGGTTAAGCGCACCTAATATGCGCGTGCCTTTTGCTACGTGGGGAGCCGATACCCCTGCTTTTGTAGCTAAAGCTCCAGCAGCTCTGGTAGGGAAAAAGGCCGCTAGATTAGCTAACGCTCTAAACGGTCTTTGTTTTATGCTGTAAGGCTCTAACGTCTGCTCCTGGAATGTTGAAATTAATTCTTCACCTGCTCTAAATTCAGAAGGTGTAGACGCGTACTTTATTCCTGATATAGTTTCTTCTGGCAAACCAGCTGCTCTTGCTGCCTCAGTTATACCGGACTCAATGGTTCCCTTTCCAAGACCAACCAAAGAACGCAGAAAAGGAAAAGATGGCTCACGATCACCAGCACGCGCCTCACGCGCCATCTCCATTGCTTTATCAATAGGTGGCGTTCCTGCAGCTGCTCCTGTGGCCATTTCAAAAGCGTCCTTGCCAGCTCCATATACGTCCGATACTACACCGCTGCCAAGTTCATACATCCCTTCAAGAGCTTCACTAGCCGTTTGTAAAAAATCACTTTCAACTTCTACGTCTCCGGTAACTTCCACTGTCTCTGGATTTCTCTCCGCATACTTTTTACCCAATCGATATGGATTTTGTCCTTCGTATTCGTTCGGGAATTGCCTTAATAAGGCATCGCCTAATTCACGGTGAGTAGTAAATTGTTGTTTAGCCATTATTCTATTGCCCCTGGATCAAATTTTAATCCAGCATTGTTGTCTTGCGTGGGGTTTTTCTTTTTTGTTTCATCAATAACAGGTACAGCGTTGAAATATCTTCTGGCAGCGTCAAAATCTATTCTCGGTTTATCGTCATCAACGCCAACAATCACTCCATCAGACAAAAAGTCCTTCCTATCGTCTTGCCTCCACCCTACGTCTTGTGCCTGTTTTTTTAGCGATAGTAATTGTTTGATTGCTTGCCATTTTGCATCAGCAGTGTACTTAGTATCATTAAGTTTTGGGAACAATCTCAATGTTATTTCATAGTCTTTGTCTGTTGGTCTACCGCGGTTAAATGCAGATGCTATCGATAGTGCTAATGCGTTACGAACCGTGGTATAAGTGTATTCTTTCTCAAAAAACGTGCGAGTAAACAGCCCTGGATCTATAGGTTTGCCTTGTGCATCAACGTCCGTATTTTCTATTAACAATTTCCCAATTAAACCTGATTTCTCGCCCTCAGTCATTGCATCCCAATTTGCTTTAACTACAGCTACATTATTAACCAATTCACCATGATCGGGAGCAGCATCTTCTCCTGCTTTAATTTTTCCATTTTCAAAATTTAGTTTTACTGCTACTTGTTCCACCTCAGACATTTCGTCAAAAATTTTCTTAAACGATGGTTCGCTGGCTAACAGTTCCTTTAAATTAGCGTAGCCTCCTGACTCACCAGCACTTGATGCTGTATTAAGTAAAGCATCACGAGCTATTTCCTGTTGTTCTTTAACTCTTTTTGCTTCAGCTGACTCTGCTGTTTTGACACTTGCGTTTAACCCCTTTTGAAACTTACTCATTACAACTGTTTGATTTGCCTGATCTAAGCTGTCAAACATTTCAGCCAACTTTGGTTCTGCTTGAATTACTTCTTCAAAATTGGCAACATCTCCAGACGCACCTATTTGTTCAAAAAAGTTAGCCAACGCCTGTCCTTCACCTTCCATGACAGCTGTCTCACGTTCAATGGCTTTTATTTCCTGACCCTTTCTATATCTTTCATCTTCTATTTCATCTCTTCCTCTGTCATATTTTAGTTCGTTCGCTTTGGCTAAATCTGATAAGATGTCACGACTTCTACTATATTTTTCATCTCTTGCAGCTTTAGCAGCCGATGCTCTGGACTGTTCTAATCTTTCCCTATTTATATCAATTTGAGATTGTCGCTGCTGCTCTTCTACTGCTTGTTTCCGTAATCTTTCCTGTCCTGTACCCAGATCAGAAAGCGACTTAAACAAGGCTGTTCCAATTCCCGTTGCAGGTGCTTCTCTAACAACTCCTGCTCTATTCCCCCTGGCCAGTGCGTTAATCAAGTTTGATCGTGCCTGATTTTCACGTGTCTTTTCATTTGCCTTTTTAATGGCTTCGTTTTGAAGGTAAGATTGTCCAGCTAATCCTATTGTCTGTAACATTGTTGGCAGCATTCTTCTATCCATCACTCTATCAGTGCCAGTATTTGGTGACATAGGAATCTGATTTGTCATAGACGATGGTGTGCTAGAAGATGCAAATACGTTTTCCATTTGCGCTTTATACGACTCTGCAGTTGCAGGATCTCTAGCAAGCAGTTCATTGTATTTCTGAACAAACCAATCAGGATAGTTTGTTTGAGTTGCCATTATCTACCTCACTCCACCTAATTGACCCAAAGGCAGCTGTCTACGAGCATGTGCCAGCTCGTATGATTTGCGCATTGCATCTCTCGCAGCATTGTTCGTTCCTCCACCCATTTGTGGTCCGCTTAAGCGAGACAGCACCTCTTGTGATGGATTAGCTGCTGCACCAGCAGCTCCCGTTAGAAATTCTAGTAAACGGTCCTGTACCTGCGGACTGTTTAGTACGCCCATTGCAGCTGCGCCCATTGGACCCATGCTGCCCTGCATTTGTTGAGCGGTTGCGCCCCTGTTCCCCAAAGCCTGTTGTATGTTGGAAAAAGCATCAGCGCGTGCCTGTTGTCGTTGTTGTTTTTTGGCTGCGCGATCACCTAAAAATCCCTGCAACAAGCCCTTGCCTCCCGTAAGGAGGAGCGATCCTAATAGTGGGTCCATAGCCATTTTTTTATTTCCTATTTATTTAAATGTTTAATGCTTCCCGTATTCGTTTAATGAAATCTGATGTTGTTGCATTTGGATCACGATTGAGCATATCCAATAGAACACTGGCCAGCAGTTGCTGTTCCTCGCTGCTACCCGTTAGATCCAGATTTGGGTCCATCGCAGCAATGACCGTAGCCAGTATGTCCAGATCGTATTCGCGTCCTGCCAGTGTTTTCTCGCCATCGATCACGCCCAACAGCTCAGCCAAGCCGATTTCGCGTTGTTGTAACGTCCTACCGAGTTCCAGCGCGTCAGAGTATCTGCCTCTACGCTCTTCCTCGACTCTTGTTGCAGCATCAGACAGCACATCTAGCTCCTCTCTGCGCTGTGCGCTGGCCAGGTCAAACATCTGCTCACCAGCTTCACCGGACGTGATGATGCCAAACCGCTGTAACTGCTCCAGCATCTCCTGCTCGTCTTGTTCCTGTTGTTGGCTCAGATCCGCAAGAAATGATTGCGTTATGGGATCTTGAGTCCGCAGGTAATCCGCTGTAATAGGATCTGTATCTAAGGCAGACGTACCGCTAATAGCATCCTGTAGCTGAGTTAGGTAATCACTCAGACCAGTTGTCCTGACATCAGGTGCTGTCCCTGGTCCTGGTCCTGGTGCTGGTCCAGGTGATGGTGCTGGCTGCACATCAGGCAGGTCAATAGCATCAGCTATACTTTTTGCATCAGGTATGCGGTTCAAAATATTTTGATATAAGGGACTATCCACTCCCAGATATGCCTCTAGTTGTGGCTTTAACAAATCATCCAGGCTTGCGCCAAATGCGCTCTGTGACAACCCTCGAAAGTTGTCTATCAGAGTTGCCAGTTCACCAGGATCTAACGATGCTATCCCCTGCGGTCCTATTAGGTTTAGTAATAGATCCAGTGCGTTACGTTCATCCTCACCAAACCCACCGAGTGCAGTTTGCAGATTAGCTAGCCCAGCTAGCGGTTGCTGCATGTCACCCAGTTGACCTACATCAGATATTAGCGCGTCTAGTCCGGTAGGTGCAGTTAGTTGGCTCAGGTCTATATTAGCCAGCGCATCTTGCAGTGCGGATATTTGCCCACCAAGACCTGTACCACCTGGTCCAAATGTGCCAATAGTATTAGCCAACTGCTCAATCGAAGCTGGTGCACGGAAACCAGATATACCTGCGGTAGGACCCGTTCCACCTGCAGTGCCGTAGAGCATATCTAGTAGGTTTTGTGCTGCAGCTGTTGGCTGCGTTAAAAATTGATCTCCTACATCAAATCGTTCAACATCTTCCAAGCGGTTTTCCAAATTACCTAATAGCTGGTTTACCTCAGAAAATCCTCCCCTGCTAAAATCATCAGCTATACCGGACATCCGATCGGTTAAAGGGGCAAACAGTGCATCCAAATCTGTCTCACCTATCCCAAGATCGGCACCCGTGATGGGATCGATACCACTGACTACATCTTCGCGTATCCCTGCACCGATACCAGGGTCTACACGAATGTCCAGTCCAGTGATAGGATCGATGCCACTGACTACATCTTCGCGTATCCCTGTGCTAATACCAGGGTCTACGCCAATGTCTGATCCGGTAATGGGAGTTATACCGCTAACGACTTCACTGCGCACAGCGTCTGCAATGCCTGGATCAATATCGATGTCACCTGCGCCAAGCCCCATGCCAGGAAACTGTAAATTAGCATATCCCATTGGAGCATACTGGCCCGTAAAACCTATGTTGGCAAACGGGTTCCATGTAGTTCCAGCACTAATTTCTACATTCCGGTCTGCGTCCCTCATTCGTTCGTTGTAGACAGGCAAGAATGTATTTTCCCACCAGCTCTGCAAAAAGTTGGGATTCTGGTTATACAATGCCTGTGCATTGTTGCGTATATAGTCCAGGCCGAGGCCGATACGATCTAAATCCTGCATGACGCTGCTTGGCATCGTGCCATACTGCAGCACCGGAAATATGTCATCGTAATCAAGAGTACTTACGGGATACGATTCAGTAACGCCTACGGGCGCATCACCCAATATAACACCGGTGATGGGATCGATATATTGCCCACCTCTCCCGTAAAAACGATCTTGCTGAAAATCGTAGAACGGTTCAGATGAAGAACCTTTAGTCAACATACCACCAGAAGATTGAGAAGGTAATTTATATTCTGGATCAGTTTTTTCGACCTCTTGTCCACCTGGTCCTGTAACCACAGGTGGAGGTGGAAGGGGTACAGAACTACCTTGACTTCCTGTTGGTCCAGTTTCAGTTGTCTCTTTTTGTTCTGGAGTATCATCTTGGTTCATCAAAACTGCCGTTTTGAACCGTGGACCCTGACCACCTGCACCGTAACCGTAGTCACTCACCTCTCCTGGCAGGGATTGACCTGCTATCAGGATGTCTACCTCTTCGTCTGAAAAATCGTATTCTGGAGGCAGTAGGCCACGCATATAGTTACGCGCCTTTGGCTGGTCTATAATTATACCCCCTGGACCTTGTCGAGTAGCACCGGAGCTATATATCCAGTTACCTGGGATGTTAAAACTACCTGTTCTTACCATGTTTTACTCCGCGTGTCATAACTGTGCACTCCTGCGCATCTTGCCTATTGGTTGATAAATCATGTGCGCTCTTCGTATTCGAAAAAATTGATTCGAGTTATTGTTTTGATACTGTAAACTGCTTTGCGAATCATAGCCCTGCATGTTTAAGTCACCTGACAGCATTCGCAAACTTCCCATCTTGTCCTGGTCCAGTTTAGATGTACCCAGCTTGAAAGCCCCCTGGCCCATATTGAGGTTTTCAGACGTGCCAATCAGTCCACCGGACTCCTGCGTCACCAGCACGTTGTAGTCACCGGAATCGTCAAAAAAAGTGCGTGAATACAGCCAGCGTAAACGAGTTTCGCCTCCCTGCGGAGCTACCGATCCCGTAATAAAATTGGCACTGATCGATGTCCCATCATCGTTATCGTTGGAGGATACCATGTCATAGAGCTTGCCATCAAAAGCACCTGCATGTGGCTTGTTGTCCACAATAGCACTGCTGCCCCGATCGAAGCCACTATACGGTCCATACCACGTATCGAACCGTTCGTTGTAGATAATCACATGGTTCATCTTGGTTGACGTTCCATACGGTACAAAAAACCAAACTTCATTTACGGCTGCGTAATACACCGCATGGATATACTCCAGCCGTGCACTGTTCAAGCTGCTCCAGTATCCATCGTCCAGTTGATATGATATTTTGTTGATCTGGTCTGATCCTGACCACATATAGACCCCATCGGGTCTTATAAAAACCTGGCGTTCATTTGGTAGCGTGAGACAGCCACGCGAGGCAATCGTTCCAGCCTGAGTAGTCTGCTGCACTTGAAATGGTATGGTTGAGTTTCCTGTAGGCGTAAGGGTGTGTATCCCTCCGCGTGTATGAATCGATAGCGAGTTCTGCATCGGCACTAACGCAGTGATAGCTTCGCTCATGTTATAGTAATCCGCAGCACCCCATGTTTCGATGTCGAGTATATTCGATCGCCAGATACGGTTATCGTGTGCGTTTGTATTCCCCATCCATAAACGGTTGTCCCACCATGCCACTTCAGCAGCGTAGGTAAACCTTGCATCCAGGCCGAGCGCAGCCACGTTACCTGACGCATTCCACACGATCGGTGGATTTACTCCATTCACTGCAACCATTCTATTGTTGGTATCCTTTTCACCCGTAGTCACAAACTTAAAGCTATTATCATCACCAGGAGTGATCGTCACCGATCCCGTGATAGCACTCCACCCCGAATCATATTTATATATTGCTGCACCTGCAGTGATAACTACTATCGATGCGCTGCTGGTATAGTCAAACTCATGCACTCCTGTTACTGCAGTACTACCTCCTACTGTGGTTGCACTCTGGTAGTTGGCAAAACCCTTTCGCTTCTCTACAGCACCTGCTGGGTTGATGCGACAATTCTCCATCGATGACAATTCCTCTGGACCCACATCTTCAGCAGGGCGATTATATATCACGCCTCCTGTCCACGGGCCAAGCTGCACCGATCCACCCTGTATTGCCATTAGCTGGTACCTACCGTGCCATCAACGGGCAAAAAACTGAAAGCAGGATAAGCGTCATGCCGTAACATCCGGTAACGCCTATTGCCATCGCTCTGCTGATTAACTCGTAGGGCGCGATCCACCACGCCACGGTATTCAGCATATTCGATATTAGCACCTTCATAATCGCCTTTTTCTTGTTTATACAAACGCGACACACCGAAATACAGTGCTGGCTGTATGATATTTGGGAACTTTAGATCCAAGCTGATGTTATCATCATCACTAACGTAGTCTGCTACATAGGCATAGTATCTGTAATCGATGACCGTGTTCGAATCATCGGGTGCAGGATACAGGTGCACTTGTTGGTTTCCTGACGAATCAAGTCCAACCATAATGACGTTGTACGGTTCACCCGTTTGCGACTGATCGGGGTCACGCAGGTCTAAATCTTCATTCGAAACTATCGCCATCGTATAGTCCTGCGTTTGATTTCGAAATGATATTACATTACCTACGTCCGATTCTAGTGGATATATCTTTGTTGGAGCCATACTGCTGATGGTGCCGTAATTAGAGCCATCTACCTGCACAACTTCACTGGCTGCAAACGTGCCTGATTCAGTCTTAACAGTGAGCACGCCAGTGGATGAGTTCCAATTTGTCACCGTTGCTGTGGCAGCACTCGTTTGGCCTGTTATTGTATTGGTAGCCGAAAAGGTTCCCGTAACACCTGATAGCGTAAACTCTCGCGTGCATTGTATCGTTGCAGTCTTGTGCAAAAACCACCAGGTTGCTTCACCTACCAACTGTTGTATTGTAGCATTGAGGTAGGTGCGTGCCTGAGTTTGGAACGCTGCATTCGTATTTGATAACCCAACACGCGACAACGCCATTTTTATCGCATCTAAAACTGTCATATTAGATTAGTCCAACTTCCATTTTCATACCCCTGGAATTTGTTATCAGTGCTGTTGTATATGAGCATTCCATTAACAGCGGTTAAGGCATTTCGCTGTGTTGTGGTTAGACGAGGTACAATAAAGCTATCGGATAGCTCTACTGTACCAGCATCAAACGCACCAAAGTTACCTGCCTCGCCAAAAAACACGGCAGCGTTAACCGTTCCTGCGGTGAGCGATTCCGAACGATTCATTCAACCGCAGTAGCAGCCAGTGCTTCCGCATCAACGCCATCGCCAGCGATCTCAGCATGTCGAGATCCCCATGTCTGACCAGCTTCCCATCGTTCCATCCATCGGGCAACGGCCTCTGGGCCTCTATCGGAAACCCCCTGGGGAGGTTTGGGCCGAAAGCCAGGAGGATGAAAAGTTCCACCTCCATTAGCAGCGAGCATTTGTTTTGAATCTGCATTCGTTTGTTTAGGTTTGGCAGGTTTTATAGTTTCTGCTACACCTAACGCCTTACGAATCGCTGCTTTCTGTGAGTCACTGGCTCGTTCAAGCAGATCAACAATACCTGTATGCTGTTGTTCAGCAGGAGCAGGTGCTGATGCTTCCACTTGAGGTTGAGCAGTGGCCATTTCTACAGCCTTTGCTACGGCTGCATCGGGAGCTGGATTGGGGGATTTTTTTATAGCTTTTGACATAATAACCTCGTAGTAAAAACGAGCAGGGGTATTACCCCCTGCTCGTTATGATTAAGCTGGTAAATTGAGATATACTGCTGCCTGTTGATTGTCAACTACATCACCATAAGCCAATACTCCAACTTGGTATGTTACGTCATCGGCAGTACTTTCAGTTGGAATCTTAGATGGCTGAACTGATCCAGCGTGATTAACTGAAGGAACAACTGGCCTACCAGCATGAACATCAGTTGCTGTTACACTGTTAGCGTCAAACCTCACGCTTGCTATGCCTGACGTTTGAATCCATCCGTAATAACCGGATGTTAATGTACGATGGGATACACCAACTGGCATCGTATCTGAGTTTGCATCAGTAGTGGTAGCACATGGAACTACTGCTCTAAATGCTGGTGCAATGATCTGCAAATCTGTTTCACCGCTGACAACAGCAGCGTGCAGTGGGTCAAACAATGTAAACTCAACCGCATTGCTGGACTCAACTGTATGCGACTTAATCTTGTAGCTATAGTATTCGCCAGTACCGTCTATGGTCATCAGGTAACTACCTGCCAACTCATTTACATCATCTACGCCCGAAAGAGCAGATGCAGTGATGGTTATTACGGTAGATCCAGCAGCAACAGGACTAATCGTTGCATCGTCAAACTCAGCGATATTTCCAGCACTAAAATCTTGAGCGACCAGATGACCAGCCGTTATTGATGCACCAGCTTTGGTGTAGCGAAAAACGCGACCATCAGAAAACTCAAGTTTTTCACCTAAGTCATACTTGG
>CEOH01011181.1_pt1 | contig 13402 bp, 22 predicted proteins | sample 530311 | NCBI WGS metagenome assembly CEOH01 (sample SAMEA2619923, study PRJEB7988) | marine metagenome | biome: marine biome (ENVO:00000447); feature: deep chlorophyll maximum layer (ENVO:xxxxxxxx); material: "saline water (ENVO:00002010), including plankton (ENVO:xxxxxxxx)" | depth 60 m
GCATATGCAAACAAAAATATGTTATGCGGCAATCTACACCTCTCTCTTACTAAATAGCCAGTAAATTGCAATTCCCACGACGACAGCCAAGTCCAATAATAAAATATACGCGCCGCATTCCATCATCAGTCCCAACCTTTATTTTTCTCATGGTCGTGAATCATCTGATCCATAAATCTTTTCATTTCGTAATCTAAAACCTTAACTCTATATGTCTCATTTTTTTTATACTGCGAATATCTATACATCACAAATCCGTACATGCATACAACCATCAGCAGACTAAATCCAGCAAAACCCACACTTTACCCTCCTATGCGCCAGTATCCAAGCCTGTATCTCCTGTGTCGCCTCCCTCCGTTGGAAAGTAGCGATACCCGACCTCCACTAAGTCGTTTCCACTTGGCACAACTGTAAAATAAATAGTATTGTCGGAAGAAGTATACGTCCAATCATAATTTAATGCCCCATTTATGAAAACTCTTATCGAATCTTCGATAGGCTCGTGAGTTAGCTGAAGATATTCATACGGTTCCAGGCGAGAGGCTGCGTCTATTACACCAGCAGACCAATCTTCGGAGCAAACATCAACAATTTGGCCAGCAAAGTAATTGGTAGCCTCAATATACCTATCGCCATTATTATAAGCATTAGTATTGCAAAGCGACTCAGAAGGATCTATATTAACAATGCTTGATAAGAATACTGATCCACCTCGTAGTCCCTGATACCATGATACGAACCCATCAACCGTTGGAAAGTGGGCATCACTTTGCTCCTCTTCATCGGACACAAACACTACTAGTAGCGCCGCATCATAGCGAAGCCATGTTTGAGCATATGTATTGTTGATGAGATATTCATAAGATGCATCGAAGCCTTCTTCCCTGTGCCCCCTTCCCATATTGTAGTACATATTCTCTGCGTCTACTATATCGTCACCAGGGACAAGTGGAAATTGAGCCTCTATAGAAGCGTATGATGGGTCATTGGTCATCATAGCCAATCGCCAACCACTGTCTGGCAGCGCCAAGAGCATCGCCTCTATTCCGGCCAACAATTGTTCATCATAGCGATTCATTGAGCCGGAAGTGTCAATAACCCAAAGAATATCAACACCATCGACCGACTGAGGTTGGATAAACGAGTCTACCCATATCTCGCCTGCATCAGCGGGAACCTCGACCTCTATGTAGACAGGCACCTCTACTTCTTCATAAACAGTTTCATAAACTGTTTCCACCACGGTTTCAGTGCCGGATCCGACGATATGGTAATCCATGTTTGTGGTGCATCCGGTTACAAAAAGTATCGAAAGAAGAACTCCAATAATTCTTTTTGCAACTCCGACAAACATAGCTATCAATCCTCCAATAGACCCTCTATCTCTTCTACACTAACGCCCCAAATCGGAGAAACATACACAATATTTTCTTGTAGTTGCGGCCCAAAGATGCCCCGATTTACATCTATGGCAACCAAGACACCTATATATCTACCTCTGCTGTCAAAAACGCCAGAACCAGAAGATCCCATCCAAGCGTATGACTGCATGATGATAAATCCATGCCCATCGTCAATTCCTGCCAACGTACCATTTAGTGTCAGCGGTTCCGTATGCTCATGGTTGCCAGGGAAGCCAGTGTATAATACTTCCACGCCCTCATCAGCCTGTGCTGGGCGCAGCGGATTGAATCGAGCGGCATCCACCGTTCTCATTCTTGGCACCAGCAACACACATATATCGCGCTCGCGGTTGCTATAAATTATTGTTCCAGCAACCATTTCACCGTCCTGACTCTGAACCATCGCTCCTGAGATTCTAGGATCGTCGTACACATGGTACGCTGTTATAACAATGTGCGATCCCTTGTGTTCAAAATATGTGCCAGAGCCCCTGACAACTCTGTGGCCCGCAATTGTTCCCCACACGACAACGGCAGAGTCTTTTGACATCCTTAAAGTTCGTGCATGTCTTAGCGATGCGGGTACGGTTTCACCAACTGTTTCGCCGACCGTAGCTTCAGGCGCATGCGTATCTACGTTGCTTTGCGCTGCTTGATGCTGTGGGACCGGCGTGCATCCTAGGGCCATAAACAAAGCCGCGAACCATAAAATCAGGGTGGATTTATGGCGTGCGACATGCTGCATAAAATATGCCCTCCATTTGTAACTATGGGCGACAAAACAAAAAAGACACCAAACGGCGTCTTAATTGAAAAAATAAATTTGTGGATTTACGTTTTTGCAATCATCACTTCACGGTCGTAATCGTCTTCAAGGCGAATCTCGTCATCCACTTTTGCGCCGCTTATTTCCAAAAGTTTTACGTCACAATTACAGTGGGCACAAAATCTATGCACAGTGCTCGGTCTAATTCTAAAGACATCGCCATTCCTTAAAATTCTGACATTATCTTCACCATCTTCTGTGATCTCAAGCATTAGTCTACCGCGCATAACATAGATTGTTTCGTCCTTAACTATATGATAATGCTTAGAAATTCTATGACCTTCTTTAATTCTTAAAATGCGAGCCGAGTAGTGCTTATTTTTTGCAATAGTCACTACGCTTCCCCATGGCTTCTGAACGTGTTGTGATTCAAACTTTGGCATCTTATACTCCTTTCGTAATTAAAATGTGTGCGGGATCTTGTTCTGTTTTGTTGTAGAATTTATCAATTTTTATAATATTGTTTTGCTTATACATTTTAACCAAATCGTCGTGATAATTTAAGAATAAAATCCATTTATTTTTTAGCGCCAAAAGCTCACGTAAAATAGAATGGTCGATAATGTTGTTTTCTGGGTGGGTCAGTGTCGCATGCGTCAGGCCAATCATCGGCTTGTATGGCGGCGGGCAACACAAAAGCAAGCCATCGGTGCTGCTGATTGTATTTGCATAATCCTGTTCATAAAATACTTTTAGATTTTTGGTATTAAAATTTCTCAGAACCTGTAGCGAATATTCATTAAAATGTGGATGATATTTTTGCATCCTGCCGTGCGAAACTGTGCCGGTCACTGTACTTCTATTGATTGCAAAAAACATAGCGGCCTTTGTAAATGGTTCGTTATTGTCGCTAAGATTTTTCTGCATTAAGTAAAGCATGTCCTCGTCAATTGACAATAAATGTTTGGCCGACTGAAAGATGGCTTCGGAATCTTTTAGCAAGCAATTCCAAAAATCAAACAAATCTTTGAAATCAGTGTACGCTTTAATTTTGAATGCATAGTTTAACAAGCCAGTCTCTAGCCCGCCGCCCGCAAAAAACGGAGATACAATATCCTTTGTCGAACCTGAGATTATATCAGAAACAATGTGGGTTATTTTAGATGCATCATTCGGAAAGCGCAGAGGTGTTTTTAATCTATTGAACATTCGCTTTCGCATTCTTCGGAGTCATTACCAATCTCAAAATATTCTTTCAGATCACTGCAACCTCCGACCAAACACTCTTCGCCGTTAATGTCTCTGACCACAACGATTGGTACAGTGTCCCACTTCCATTTCTTTTTTAGCTGATTTCGATATTCAGCACTTTTGTCAAGCATGGTCAAAACATATTCATAGCCCGAATCATCAAGCACCTTGATGGCCTCGATACAAAATGGACACGTGCTGGTGGCGTAAATGTGAAAATGGTTTATCATTTTATCCTCTCAATAATTGTTTTGCACCGGTTCTCAATTGACCCTCTACCACGTCTGGTGACCCAACAACAACCAAGTCTAGACCGGTGGATCCACGATTCAATTGAACCCTGGTGAACCTCTGGCGATCGTCCAGTCCCTCGGGTAGCTTGCCTTCTTGAAGAAGTCGCGAAGTGAATATATCTTCGCGCAGGCAAACAACGTGCTCTGGATTGATATACACTTCTCTTAGTGTATATGCTGAATTTTTTATAACATTAGAACTTTTTGATACTTCTATCAAGCGAATAGTCGCCATTTTTAACTCCGTTTTCTTCGTTATCGACCGTAAATAAGTCACTTGGTTTTGCAGACCATGTTTGGCCTCTAAATAATACCTCACATGCGAAAACAAATTTGCTCTTTTTTAATTCAGAATTTAGAACAAGAACGTATTGTGGTTCCGTCGTTGTAAAATAATTACTGACCCCTCCATCGTCGTTGTACTGAACTAGGGATACGTCGGATGGAACATAGGCTAAGTCCCCAGGTTGAAAATCTTTCATCTATTCCGCCTCCATTGGCACTTCGCCAGTTGTTGGCAGTTCGCCCATTAACAGCTTTTGATAGCCACCTAAAATACTCATGCAGTCATCAAGGCGAATATCAATCTCTGCTAGTCTTTCGCGAAATTTAGATATTATGTCCAAGGCAGTGAGCACATTTTTATTGTCCAAGCACTCTCTTGTGTCATTCGCAAGTGCTTCATTGTTCAAGTAGTCTAACAAATTTTCTGCTTCCTGCACAAAAGCGATAACGCGATCTGGTATTTCGTCAGTGTCAACTGAAAACTGTATGTTGACCCTCATTTAAACTCCAATGTTAACTAAGTTGTGGAAATAGTGCTTGCCATATTCCCAAAGATGCCAAGCCAACAATTGATGTGAACATGATCCACATTATTTTGGACGATGTGGACTTCCACGATTCTAAAGAACGAAGTCGTGCATAAATTCCTTGATCTGGATTATAAACCGCTTCCTTGATTTTTGTTATATCCTCGGCCATGGATTCGATTTCGTCCTTGACGACACCGATGCCATCCATCATTCTTTCGAGTTGTGACTCTAGTCGAATAAAAGCCTCTTTAAGCTCGTAACTTTGCTCATCCACAAATTGATCCCTCGCTAATGCTGCATGCATAAATAGTTTTATACTCCGATAATAGCATGATTAGTGGTAATTAAAGTACCGGCGACCGACACCGCGTTTGAGAGGGCGGTGCCCGTTACCTTGACAGGATCAACGATTCCGGCCTCAAACATATCGCATTGTTCACTGTTGTAAAAACAATAGCCCTCGGTATCGCCTAGGCTCTCAACTAACGATTCGATTAAGTCGGGAGACAGGCCAGCGTTCAAGGCCATTTGTCGGAGCGGAGAACGAACAGCATGCTGTACTATACTAGCTCCCATAGCCTGATCGTCATTGTCGGCGTCGATGGTCAACTCTTTGCCGGCACGGATCAGTGCAACGCCTCCACCGGGCACAATGCCTTCGATTTGAGCAGAGCGCACCGCCTCCAAAGCATCTTCGATTCTATGCTTTTTCTCGACCATTTCAATTTCAGTCGGTGCACCGACGCGAATGACTGCGATGCCACTAGCTAGGCGCGTAACTCTTTCCTGTATCCTCTCGCAATCATGCATGGACTCGGTAGATTTTAATTGATCCTTTAAGGTTTCAATACGTTGATCGACCAACTCATAATCAGCGTTACCTCCAACAACGGTTGTAGAAGTTTTTGTGCATTCGATAACCTTAGCAGATCCAAGATCCTCTAGCTTGGTTTCGTGCGCCTTCATGCCAGACTCGCGGGAGACAAACGTGGCGTTCACAGCGATGGCCAAGTCTTGCAAAATATTTCTTCGCTCCTCTCCATAGCGGGGAGCTTTGATAGCGGCAACCTTCAATGTCCCGCGCATCGCATTCATAATCATGGCCGCAAGTGCTTGATTTTCAATTTCTTCTGCGACTAAAACAAAAGGTCTTCCCTCTCTTGCAATAACTTCCAAAATAGGCAGGATTTGCTCGACGGTCGAGATTGTATGGTCGGTTACCATGATCAACGGCTCGTCATAACGCATTATTCCTCGGCGCTCGTCAGTGATGAACGCAGTGGCACGATAGCCGGAATCAAAAATAAAACCCTCGGTAATGTCAAGAGAGGTTTCAGAAGATCGCGCTTCCTCAATTGTAATAGCGCCATCTTTTCCGACGCGATCAACTGCCATGGCAATCAAGCTGCCGATGCTCTTATCGTTGTTGGCAGAAATGGTCGCAACGTGGGCAATATCCTCCTCGCTGGTGATTGGCGTTGCTAGTTCTTTCAAATTGTCAATAACCGCTTCAGAAGCCTTGTCAATCCCTCGCTTGAGTTCAATCGGGCTAGCACCAGCAGTAAGGTATTTCTGAGCCTGCGTCAATATAGCTCGTGCCAAAACTGTTGATGTTGTTGTGCCGTCACCGGCAATATTATTTGTTTGTGTTGCTGCTTGTTTGATAATTTGGACACCAGCATTCATAAACGGATCGTCTAAATGAACGAATTGGGCCACGGTAACGCCGTCCTTTGTAATAATTGGGCTCTTACCTTTTTCTTGTAATATTACATTGCGCCCTTTCGGACCCAATGTTGATGCAACGTTATCCGCAAGGACATTAACGCCGTCAATAATCTTTTGATTCAGCGATGAATCTGAATCAAAACGCATTTTTAAGTCTGACAATTTACACCTCTTTGTACTAATATAATCTATTTTTGTTTATTTGTCAAGTTGTTTATTCAATATCTTGCTTGATTGGGTCGGCTTTGAGATTGGTAATAATCTCGCTGCCTTGTGTTTGCGCCTCGGTGTTCGCAGCTTGGCCCTCAGTTCTATCCTCGGAGCTAAAATATCTACCAACATTTTCTGTAAAACTTTTTGTCAATTCCAAAAGCTGAATCATTTGTTCGCCAAGAATGCCGCTGTATATCTCCACCAACTCGTCAATATTTTCCTGAGACAAATTAACTTCGCCATGGTAGTCAGTCGCTGCAAGGTCTTTGTTGGCATCCATTTGTGTTCTGGTAATTCCCCACTGTGACTTATCGCCTGGGCCAGCTTGAGCCTCTAAAAGCATCTGTTGTGTTTCCCACTTCATTAACCTTTTCTCTCTTGCGTGGAAACTCTCGGTCATAGATTCAGGCTGCTCCTCATCAGGTATTGTCGGCTGGTCATACTTTGCAGCTTTTTTTGATAAAGCAGCGTAACTACCTTTTTGTAATTTAATATTGCGCTCAATAGCCTTACATCTTTCGCGCCCCTCGGGAGTGTCTGGTATCTTAGCTTTCTCTGGGTCTGGCTCATCTGGATCAATGCAGATGTGCTCTGGGTTAGAAATATTTATAACATCTCCGGTCAGTTTGTCATAATTTTTATAAAACATGCCCTTAACAGTGTAGCCTGGGACGCCAGGATCTTTTGGATCCTTCATCTTTTTGCCTTTTTTGTCTGGGTTTGGAATTAGGTTTGCTACAAGAACTTTGGCCAGTGCTGCCTGACCTTCGCGTGCTCCCTTGCTCTTGAAAATTTCAATTGCGGCCTTTAATTCATCGGCGCGATTGCCCATCACACCAGCGTTTCCAGTGCCTATCATCAAATCAACCACATTATCACGTGTAATCATAAAATCAAAAATCTGCAATCTTTCAACGACACCTTCACCGATTCCGCCACCAATTGTCAACTTAAATGCAATTAAATATTTAATTTCAGGCAAGCCTTCACCACCACGAATAAAAAGATAATCCATGAGATTTGTAAAGCTGCCGTGAATTGGCGTGTCGGGGCCTAAAAGTTTTAGACTGACGTTTTCACCGGCTCGGGTTGCGAAATCTTCGATTGGAAGTGTGCCGCCAACACGACCGGACTCCTGAAAGCCGCCGGTAAGTGCGGCCATAAATGCCTCAAACACGAATCCGGCTGATGCCTCGTTGTAGTCGTTAAGGGTCGCTTGAAGCGCCTCGATGATCATCATCATATTCAAAATTCTAGTCTGAGATCGTCTACCTGTGGCCCTCTTTGTGTCCAAAAAACTATTAACAGATTGTATACGAGCTTTCATGTTGTCGCCACCGGTCACCGCCGCAAATATTTTAGCGATCTCTTGGCGGGATTGACTATCAGGATCTCCCCATGCCTCAGTGGGAATTAGTTTTGGAATCGGAATCGAATAACTAAAGCGACCACCGGGTTTTCTTTGATCTTGCTCGGTTAGCGGCTTAGTGTCGAAAAACTCCATAGCTTTTTCGACTTCTTCAAATAAAGTTTTTAATGTGATTTTTTCAGCACCAAAAAAATTATCAATTGCTTTATCTAAATCGCTCATTCGCACTCCTCAAAATCTTTTTCTTCTAACAATGTATATGTGAACGTTGGTCCCCAATATTTGGCGGCACGATTCACTAGCGTCATGAAGTCGTTGAAATCACTACTGGTTTTGAAAACTTGGCATCCGGCGCTCCATGTGTGAACGATTGTGGAGTTAGAACCTGCCTTATGAATGTTGATTCCGTACCAGCCCTCGGCCATAGTATCGTTTGACATGTCAAGAATTTCATCCTTATTTGAATCGCGATATATTTTAATTGGATTCTTGCCCCTCTGAACCAAAGCCTCGTAAGTTCGATGAGTGCCGATCTTGTACGCCGATCTGTACTGTCCCGGCACCATAATCGCAGTACCGGTCACTTTCATTGGATTTTCTAAATAATAAGTTCCGGGATCCGTGGTTGCCTTGTAAACTCTGACTTCCCAATCTTTTTTTGTATTCTTATAAAAAACATTTATGCTGTCGTCAAATTTGTTTGCACGCATATTGAAACTACGAACGCCTACAATATTTAAATCGTATGGCTTTCTGCCTTCAAAAAAGACGTATCCTTTCTTTTCCATTATACAACGAAAGTGGTTAACTAGTACGCGGGCCTCGACACCTGTAATCTTTGCCATTTAATCAAGTCTCCTTTTTACTATATAATTAGGTCAGCGATGCCCAATTTTACCGCTTCTTCGGCACTTAAATACACGTTTACTTTTTTTTCTAACATTTTTTTCAATTGTCTGGTAGTCATATTTGTTTCATCGACAAGAGCCTTAATATATTGCTCTTGAATATATCTTACTTCTTCCATTTCATTTTCAAGATTGTGCAGCGATCCCGCGTACCCTCCGACTGCGCTGTGAATCATGACGCGGCAATTTCGTCCGATTTCTCTCTGACCTTTTGTGCCGGCGGCCAACAGCAAGACGCCGGCTGACATGACCTTGCCAAGCCCTCGGGTAATAATATCACAATCCTTCTTCACGTTACGCATAACATCGTAGATGCCAAACATTTCTTCGGCGGATCCACCATGCGTAGATAAAATAAATTGTATCGGATTGACCACCTTGACAATCTCTGAGTTGGGATCGCTCGGATCTGATAGTTGCTCCACCTCTCGTGACCGATGGAAGTGCATTAGCGAGTAAATTGCTTCTGATGACTTCTCTTCATTGATGTCGCCAACGATGCCGAATGCGCGAAATTCATCATCGCCTTTCTCATCCGATCCAACTAGGATAAATGTTTTGTTGTCGTCCACCTTCTCATCTACACTATCAGTAAATTTTTTCGGTTTCACTATTTCTCCAATAAATATGCTATTATATTTTTACGTTTTTATATTCTTGTCTTAAATAGCGCATCGCGCCATTCCAATCATCAAATTCAAGTTGGCTCCTAAACAGTTCGGGGTACGAATGTAAAAAGCTTTGAATTGCTGAGTGCTTCCAGTTGTCATATGCCGCATCGTACAGTTGTTCGGTATTCTTTAGAGCCTGACCATCTGCGCCACTCTCAAGCAGCGCCTTGCGCCTAATCTCTTTTATAACGACAAAGGTTGCGGCAGTTGTGGATAGCAGGTATAAACTTTGACATCCGATAGCCTTAACCAGCAAGCCGCTTTTTCCTAAGTTTAAAGCAAAGCTAAAAACCCTGCACGTGCAAAATCCAAAAACAAAACAAATGAGTCCTATGACATATTCCATCTTAATCTCCAATAAAAATGCCACAGTGCATACTGTGGCATTCTATATAAGTATTTTACACTAAAACACTTACTGATTTAACTTTTTTGCGATTTTTTCTGCGAGTTTCTCGATCTGGCGTTCTCTCTTCTTTGCGCGAGACTCTCTCATCAAGCGAGCGGCGACTCTACGGGCCACTTCCTCGACAACTGCTTCGTCATCCAAATCCACGGCTTCGGACTGCACAGCTTCTTTCGATCCACACTTGACTACTTTGCCGTTCTTGTCATAGCACTTTTCAGAGACTCGGGGAGTTCTTCTGTCGCCGCTATCATAGCCACGACCGGTGGCTGTGACCTCATCAAGCCCTTCTTCGCCGGCGGGGATGCATCTTCCAGCAGCCCATGTGCCACCTGACGCCTCGCACTGCTTTCTAGCACGATCGCCGTGAGCACGACTACCTTCGGCGGCCTCTTCCAACTCTTCTTCATCTTCGCCCTCTTTGAGCCAGCGACCGGAAGCCTTGTTAGCGACATCGCTGCGGTCCTGCTTTCCTGCCTTTGTATTGGGGCCGTGACCCTTGTTGGCTTGCTTGTCTTCCATGAGGTCATCCTCACCGCCCATATCTGGCATTTCACCTTCGGGCGCTTCGGGAGCTTCAGGAGCAGCATCCATTTCGTCGCCTTCACCTTCACGGCTAGCATCAACTGAGACGCCATACCTTTCTAGTTCTGCGCCCATCGCGTCAACTGCGGCCTCAACAGCCTGCTCAACAGCTTCGACTGCTTCGGGAGGAAGTTCCATTCCACCACCTTCGTCACCAACTGGTGCCATATCTTCATCTTCGGGGGCAGGGGCTTCCATTTCTGGATCCATACCCATATCTTCATCGCGGTCATAAGCTGCGCCCATACCGCCCATTTCAGAAAGGCTTTGAAATTTTTCTGTAGCACCCAGGTCGGCAAGCTTCATGAACCTACGAATCTGAGTTTCGTTTAAAAGTGTTTTTTTACTCATGCTTAATTATCTCCTGATACTTTAACAAGCAACTGTTATTAAATAGTTATATCTTCGGTAAAAAGCTTTTTAATCATATAAAAATTGCTTAAGATCGAACCCGCGCTTTTTAAGTTTCGCTAGCGCCGCATCTTGTATTTGTTTAACCCTTGCGTAGCTTATGCCCTCGCGCATCGCGATCTCTCTGAGATTCATTTTACCGTTCTTATATATAGATAGTAACGAACAGTTGTTATCTTCGGAAAAATTAATCCAGTATCTGCACTCTTCTGATTGGCAGTCTGTATCATTTCTGTAACAAACGCCGGAACATTTTTTCATAAATCGGGATGCTCCTGTGCGATTAAATCGAAAATGTTTTCTCTTTCGTCTTCTTTTAAATTAAATTTCTTTTCCATTTCTCTACCTTCTTCGATTAATTTATTTGATTTTTTAATTCTTTCTTTGCTTTGTGATTTGTTGCTCTCTTTATATTCATCTAAAAATTCTAAAAACAGCGCATTCTTTTCAATATACGCGGTAACGACGGCTCTAAAAAACTCAGATTGTTTTAAACTGTCATGCTGCAATCGAATCTTCAATTCAGCGTGACGCTTGTCCGTATCATAAAACATGATCTTTTTATTGTTAACGCCGTAACTCATTGATGTCTTTTTTCTATATGGGTTGAACTCTCAAACTGTCCCGCGCTAGTCTGCCTAATAAATGTCGCTTTAGCTTGCAACTCTCTCAAGTTCTTTGCGCCAGTGTAGGAGAACCCACTGCGAATGCCGCGTTCTAGTTTTGAAAGTATGTCCCTTACTTCCCCCTTGTAGGGCACACGAGTTGAAATACCCTCAAGTGAAGATGCGGATCCGCGCCAGTCTTTCTGGGCCTCTGCGGAGGCCATGCCCCGGTAAGTTTTATATTTTTCGCCCGAAACATAAAAGACGCTTCCCGGCGATTCGGTGGTACCAGAGAGCAGCGACCCAATAATAACGAAATCCGCACCAGCCGCCAATACTTTAACAATGTCCCCAGATGTTCTGATGCCGCCATCGGCAATCAGTAGGGCGTCTCGATCAGACTGTGCACAATCGAGAACCGATTGCAACGTAGGAACGCCATGGCCGGTCTGGATTCTGGTGGAACAGATTGATCCACCACCGATACCTACCCTAACGCTATCGGCCCCCCAATCGGCCAAATCATTAAACGCCTGAAGCGTTGCGACATTTCCAGCCATAACATGAATATTGTCGTCAAAAATGTTTTTAAGATTCTCTAGAGCCCGTCGCACTAGAGAGTGGTGACCATGGGCCACGTCAACACAAATAATCCTAGCACCCGCGTTATGTAGGGCCAGTGCCCGGTCTAGACAGTCATCCGACACGCCGATTGCCGCGCCAACGTTTTTAGCGCCAGCAGATATTGCGTTGTGAACTAGCCTGCATTGTCGTTCGACCGTATTGTAGCGATGAATAATGCCCAGACCGCCGGATTCTTGCATCGCGATGGCCATGGCCGCTTCGGTAACTGTGTCCATTGGGGCAGAGATAATTGGCAAACTAAACTCTGCATTGTTAAATTTATTGCCGATGTTTATCTGCTTTCTCGACTTGATGTCTGAGTATTGTGGCGCTAAAAGAATATCATCGTAACTCAGCGTGTCCTTAATTTTCATTTTTCCTCCAATTTCTCAACAAGTGTGCGGGCCTTGCCCCAACAGTCTGGACAATAAAGCCTAACAATTTTCTCTTTCTCTCTCACGACTACGTTCCACAAGTTTACCATCTCTTTGTCTGTCTTGTCAAATGGCGCTACGCATGCGGAACACTCATCCGGCATCTGTTCAAACAGAAAAATTTTCTCGGAAAGTTCTTTATTCCCATCCTTCTTTGCTGCTTTTGCTGCGGCTCTGCGCTTGGCCCTATTCACCCGTGCTCCCAAGTGCTCCGTCACCTCTGTCACTAATGGCGATTGGATACCAATTATAAAGATCTCCCGACGCAGTTTCAATTGGCCGGAAAGAAACGACCGGAACCATAACAATCTGTGCAATTTTAGTCCCAGGCTCGACAAACTGATTTTTATGACCCACATTATGAAGATTGATAAAAACCTCTCCATCGTACCCAGAGTCAATCACACACGCACCGACAATTAAGCTACGTTTTGATGCCATGCTAGAGCGGTTCTTAACCTCAAGCATGTATCCATGTGGCACACCAAATCTCAATCCGGTGGCAAACAGCATTGATTGGCCAGGGGCCATTTCAATCGTGCTAAAGTCCATGGACTCTGGACAATAATACACATCCAAACCAGCATCCGATGGATGCCCCCTTGTCGGGGGCAGTACATCGGGTCGCAATCGACTGTACTCAAGTAGCATTAGATGCACCCGCGCTACGGGCCTTAGCTAGCAGGCTATACATATCGTACAGGTCATCGAGGTCATCCCCCGCTCGCATGAGTCGATATGCCTTAACTGCTACTCGAATCTCGTCGCGAGAAAGCCAGCCCTTATCTTGATACTCCTTGCGAAGTTCGCGGCGCTGCTCCTTAAATGGCTCCATCGCATCCTCCAGGGCCTTGATTGACTTAATATACTCGACAATCATAAGTTCCTTTTCATTTTGTTCGTTCATTTATGCCTCC
>CEOH01021909.1_pt1 | contig 13343 bp, 9 predicted proteins | sample 530311 | NCBI WGS metagenome assembly CEOH01 (sample SAMEA2619923, study PRJEB7988) | marine metagenome | biome: marine biome (ENVO:00000447); feature: deep chlorophyll maximum layer (ENVO:xxxxxxxx); material: "saline water (ENVO:00002010), including plankton (ENVO:xxxxxxxx)" | depth 60 m
AAAAATTATATTACCTACTGGTGATTCTGCAAGTCAAGCTAAAGTAAATGCTTATAGACAACAATTACTTTATTTTGACGGAAAGCCAGTTTCTCAGCGAAATAAAGAAAAAACTGATATAGTTATGGCAGGGTGGTTTCCTATGAAAGTCTTTAGAAGAATGAATAAGGAACAACTCGCAGATATGGGACTAGATTATAATGCTAGTTACACAGATTTTGGTTACACAGAGTATAATGAGGCACCATGGGGATAGAGAATTTAGATATTAAAAATTACAGGGAGATAGTTGATAACGCTGCCTCTCTAGTGGCTGGAAGGCCTTCAAAAGAAAGACAAGTACAAAAAGCAAGAATTAAGGCCATACTTAATGGTGGGCCTGATGGTATGAAAGCATTGCTTGGAAATAAAATGGAAACCTCAGATGCTGATTTATTACCAGCTCCTAATATGCTTCAATCAGGTATAGATAGACTCGCACAGAAAATATCTGGTATTCCACAAGTAAGAGTAGATATTTTAAATCATAATAGTTCGGATAGAGCAAAATTCAGAGCAGAGAAGTTAGAAAGAATTGTTACAAGTTATGACGAGAAACAAAATCTTTCGCTACAATTAGGACAGGCAGCTAGATGGTTGCCAGGTTATGGTTACTGCGCTTGGATAATAACGACACGCACAGATAAAAATGGTTATATATACCCAACTGCAGAACTCCGTGACCCTTACGATACTTTCCCAGGTAACTTTGGACCTGACCAAGAACCAAGAGAATTAGCGGTATTAAGAAGAATACCTAGATATAAACTTGCTCAACTTTATCCTGAATTTGCTAAAGATATTTTAAATCCAGATGAAAGTGAAAGTACAGAATCAGCTTATGGTCCAGGTGGTGGAAGTATTGGTACAGGTTATGATAATCAAAAAGATAACAACTGGGAAGATAATACTGGTCAAGGCGTAAGAATAATTGAATATTATGATGCAGGTGGTACTTATGTAGTATTCCCTGAAAAGAAAATGATTCTTGATTTTATACCAAACTTCTTAAGTGGTACTCCATTTATATTTATGAAAAGAATTTCTTTTGATGAATTAAAAGGACAATATGACCACGTTATAGGTTTGATGGCTATGATGGCAAAAATAAATATTATGTCAGCTATAGCTATGGAAGACTCTGTATTTACAGAAACTAATATTTCAGGTGAACTCGAATCAGGACAATATAGAAAAGGTAGATTTGCCATTAACTATCTAGCTCCTGGAACACAAGTGTCCAAACCACAAAACAATATTCCTTATCAATTGTTTCAACAAATAGATAGATTAGAAAGACAATTAAGAATGGTTGGTGGTTACCCAGTAACTGACGACTCACAATCTCCTAACTCTTTTGTTACTGGTGCTGGTCTATCAGAATTAAATAGCACTATGTCATTAATGATTAATGAATATAGAGAAATAATTAAACATGGTTTACAAAAAATGGATGAAAAGAGATTAGAGCTAGATTCATTATTAGCTGCTCAATTCCCAGAACTACAAAAGAAACCTATACAAGGTTTTTATGCTGGTACTGCATTTTCAGAAAATTATTCTCCTATAGCAGATATTGGTGGAGATTACAGAACTAGACGTGTTTATGGAGTTATGGCTGGTTTTGATGAACCACAAAAAATTGTGACTGGGTTGCAATTGTTACAAGCAGGTGTTATAGACGTAGAGACCTTACAAGATAATATTGATGGTCTAGATAATATAGCTAAGGTACAAGAACGTATTAGAAAAAATAAAGCAGAAAATGTTTTATTTGAATCTGTTCTTGCTAGAAGTGCTGAAGGTGACCCTGCAGCAACACAAGCCGTAATAGCAATTTATGAATTTCCAGCAGAGATGACAGAAATATTAAGATTATTCTATACTCCACAAGAACCACAATTAACACCTGAAGAAGAAGCTTTTATGGCACAACAAAATCAACAAATGATGCCTCAACAAGCAGGACCTCCTGGTATACAACAAGCATTAATGGGAGGTATGTAATGGATAATACAGAATTAGAGTATTGGAATATTATTGAAAATAATTTTGGAATAGTAGATGCATTAGATGAAGAAGAAGTAAATATTTTTAATGAATATAAAAATCAAGCTTTTACTGTTATTAACCCTGCTCCAGGTGTAATCATAATGATAAGAGATAATTATTATGACGAAATCTAGAAGAGGTGGATACAGGAAGCCCTCAACTCCAGCAGCTGTAAGTGGGCCAGGTGCTTTAAGTCAAAGAACTGACGGCAAACAACCTATTGTAAGAATGCCTGACGTACCTCAAGGTCAACAAGAAGCTTTATCTGCACAACAAGAAGTTAGTGGACTTGGAGATAGTGGTGGAGCAAACTCACCATTTCCATTTCAAGCTGGAGGAAGTGTACAAGATGGTGTTATGGGTTCAACCAATTATCTTGAACAAGATGCAACGGCTGGAAATATTTTTCAACAAAATGTTCCACCTGCACAATTTCTACAAGAAGATTTAGATATCTTAATGGAAACTGTTGTTGCAAATAATCCAGATAATTTAATATTTAAAGAATTGCTTAATGCTAGAAATGCTCAGAAATATAGAAAAGAATGAGACTCAATTTCATTCAAGAAAAGAAACTAGGTTATCTAGGAAATATCGAACAATCTAAGTATGATGCTGCACAACAGTTCTTAGATAATAATCCACAATACACAACTAGACTAAGTGCTTTATCAGAAAGGTATGCTAATTTACCTTTAGAAGTTTTAGACCCTTTAGCTAGAAATACTGAATTACCTGTTGATTCACCATCAATAGTTGAATTATGTGATGAATATAATAAACAATGGTGCGCACAAGCTTCAGAAGTTTGGGAAACTTCAAGAGAAAAACATAACACTGGCAAGCATATAGAAGATATGACTATGCATTATTCAGATATTTTATTTGGTTTAGGTTCTTTAGCTTATGCTCCATTCGATGATGAAAAAGATATTAAAGTTGGAAAAACACAAACATCATTATGGTTTGTTGCATTACAAGATGCTTTATCTGAAATAACTGTTAAATGGAATCCTTTCAATGTAAGTCCTAGTATTCCAGAACCATACATGAATCAAGAAACTGGTGAATTAATTTCAAACGAACAATACGATGCATTAAATCCTATGGAAAAAATGTTATATGCAATACCTGGTGCTAGGTATTTAATTAAAGATAATTATCCAATATTTAATTCTAGAGTTTGGGCTTATGCACAGCAATTAAATGCTATGGATAGATACATGGAACAAGGTTATACAAAAGAAGAAGCACAAAAGTTTATACCTATTGATTTTGAAAAAACTAAAGTTGAAGGTCTTGGTGAAAAAGAAAATTGGTTAGACGAAACTAAACAATGGCTTAAATTTGCTAAAGAAGCTGATGAACAAGGTGGTGAAGCATATTTATTTGAAATGTTAAATCAAGTATCATTAGGTCAACCTGTTAATTACAACAGGGACAATAAAATTACTGTCGAGTCTTTAATAGCTGAAAATCAACCTGAGTTTGAAGATTTATTAAAAACAATGTCATATGACGAAGCTGTAAAATATACATATGCAAGACTTGGAACACCAATTGTTAAACCAAATGAAGATGGAGAAATAAATTGGACATCAATTCAAAATCCAAATCAAATTGAAGCTTTTGCTGGTAGAAGATTTATATACAATCCTGCTATGGCACAGGAATATGCTGACACACATGAAATGAATATGAATGAAAAATTAAATATAAAAATTCCATATTCACAAGGAAGATACCAAGCATCATTACAACATAGAGTTGGAAGTGAAGCATATAATTCTGCTTCTGGTTGGATAGATGGTAAAGCAAGAATAATTCCTGAACTGTTTGGTGGTTTTGTAGTAAGAGGACTTAGAAAAGCAAATAAATTATTAAAAGTTGTAAACAAATATGAAGATGATTTAGTTTTTGATGATTTAAAAAAACAAGAAATTGCTACTAATTGGGCAAAACAAAATAATAGAAATCCAATAACTGGTGAAGCAGTAGATAATATTGATGAAGTATTACCTACTCTTAATTTACAAACAACTAAAATTAATAAATTTACTGATGAGTTAGCTTCTGAATTAAAAAATGCTAAAAAACAAAGTAAAAAAATGAGAAAACAATATGGTTTATTTGGTGGAGTTGCACCAGGTGTTTTACATGGTACTCCTAAGTTACTTACAGATAGATTAGCTGCTGGTGGAAAATTAAAATCTTATGCAGATAATAAATCATTATATAATTTAGACCAAGATTATTGGACAAAAGAATTTCCTTATCAAATTAAAAAAGAATTAGTAGATACAGATACTGAAGATGGTATAAGAAAAATATTTGAATACGCATATGGAGATGGGTATATGGGTAAAGGTATGCAAACTCCATTTAAATTACATAGTTTGCCTAAAGGTCAATCTTATATGTTAAATGAAGCAATTAGAAAAGTAACTGGAACTAATCCTGGACTTCCTTCTTTAGGTTCAATTGCTGGTAGAGGTATAAGTAAAGCAATACAAACTGTTGATAATGCAAGTAGAGGTGTTTTTAGAAGAAATGCAACAAATATTAGATTAGCTACACCAGATGTATTAAGTGATTTAAGAGTTTTAAGAAAAGCAGATTATAGAACTTGGTTAGATGGTGGAGAAAGAATAGGTAGAAATTTAGGTTTTTATTCTGAACTTACTGGTGGTATGTCACCTTATTGGAGAAAGAAATTTGCTACAGTTCCTGGAGCAGTAATTCCTTTTTCGAATAAACAAGATGGTTATAACACTGTTGTTAAACACATATTAAATTCAGGAATTAATCCAAAAATAGCTGATAATTTATTAAATGAATTTATTGGAATGAAATACACAATAAATAATGTTTTAAAATTTGGTAGAAAATTAGGTGGTGCTGATATTGATAAAGTTGCTGTAGAAGCAAATCCTAGAAGAGCTCAAATTGTAGAAAATCATCTCAAAAAATTATATGATAGAGATGAACAAATACAACAATATTTAGTTGACCCTAATGTAGGTAAAATGATACCTAATCAATGGACAGTAAGACAAGTTGATGATGCAGGTAATACATGGTTTGTTCCTACAATAACAAAGTTATCAGAAGCAGCACAACAAGGAGCACCTTTAATATCAAGAAGAATTATTGATAGAGCATTAGGAAAAAGATTTGACGAAGTTCCAGATTTTGAAAATGGACGATTTGTTGAAAATGCAAAAATGTATATTGAAGATTTACAAGAACAAGGTGGTCTTTTAAAAAATATTAAAATTCCTGGTAAAAGTATTGAAAAAGATATTTTTACAAATGTATTAGATAAATGGATGTCATATTATCAAAAACCAAGAATGATTACAAAACAAGCTTTAACATCAAGAGTTTTATTAGAAGAGCAATTATTTTTTGCTGTACATCCTGATTTAAAAGGTGCATTAGATTCTCCATTCTTTTATTTTCAATGGCTTTATAGTTATGGTCAACTTCCAAAAAGACATTGGTTAAAAAATGTAATGAAAAATATTATGGATTCTGGAGAAGATGTTAATGAAGTAACATTATCACATGCATATCATGAAGCTATACAAGCTAACTTTGCTTATAGTGGATTTAATTTAGCAAAAATAAATAAAAGAAATACACAATATGTTCCTGTTTCTATGGATAGTCCTAAAGCATTAGAAGCAAGAGTATTTCAATATGAAAAATTATTTTTAGACCCTATATCTAGAAAAGTTGCAAGTTTTGATAAATGGGATGATGTTGTAGCATGGTCACAATCTCCAGAAGCAATTAAACTACGTGAGCGTTTAATTGATGCAACTGGTTCTACTTTTACTACTCCACCAGAAAATTCTATAAGAAAACAAGAAAATTGGATAAATTATTTAATGGAAAGAGAAAATGAAATACGTATGAATACTGGTATGAAGTTAACAGAAAGTAGACATTACGGAGAAAATGCTGATGGAACTTTTTGGCATGATGTTTCAGATGCTTTTATAGGTTCTCCTGAATTAAGAGATGGAATAGCTACTGGAAAAATTATAAATAAAAATGGTAAAGAAATTAGTTTATTACCTAAATTTGAAAATGCTTTTGAAAAATATAGACCTCAAGATAGAAATAAAGTTAAAAGATATATTAAATCACTTATGGAAGAAGAAATTGATGGAGAAAAATTATACGACTTTGGATATGCAATACTTCCTAAAAACCCTAGAGCAAATGAATTTGCTGAGCTTGGTGATTTTGTTGATGATAATATGGAAAGAATATTTGAATATTTATTAACTTCACCATTAGCTAGATTAAATAGAGCTCCAATATTTAAACAATTACGTTGGGCTATTTTATCTGATAATGTACAAAAATTTAGTCCTAAATTACAAAAGAAATTAATTGATGAAGCTGAAGCAGCAAATATTCCTAAATACATGATTAATAAAATAAAAGGATTAGCTGCTTTAAAAAGTGGAAAAATAGATGATTATGATTCTTGGAGTGATATAGCTAATTCATATGCTTTACAAACAATGAAATCATTTTTATATGATACAAAAAATAGACATAGAATTTCTGATGTAACTAGAAATATATTTCCTTTCCCAGAAGTATTTATTGAAATGGGTAAAAGGTGGGGTAAAGCCGCATTCTTAAATCCATACTTAGGAAGATATATTGCTTTAGGTAATAAAGGATTTCAAACATTAGATGGTCAAGATGTATATGCTGGTCAAGGTGTATTTGGTGTTGACCCTGTAACTGAACAAGAAGTATTTTTATATCCTTTTGCAGGAGCTTACAATAATTTAGTCTATGGTGATGGTGCTAATTTTAAAATGGTTCCACAGGGATTTGTTAGCGGTATTAACATGGTTAGTACACAAAAATGGCCTTCTACACAACCAATGGTTCAATATCAATTAGACCAATTAATGGATGCAACAGAAGTTAATCAAACATTTCAAGACCAATTTTTTGGTGATTTTCCACCTCCAAAAGATTTAGAAACAGCTATTAAAGGAAATCCAATTCCTTTCTTAAGTAAATTTAAAGCAGCAACTAAAGGTTCTTTAGGTGGTACTGAATTACTTTGGGAAGCTATAAGTGATACTTATGTAGATAAAGATAATAATTTTCAAGAATGGGATATGAATAATATGTATATGTCAATGAGAGCTGAATCAACATTAAATTTATATGAAGCTGTTAAAGGAAGTTACGACCAACAAAGATTATTAGAAACAGGCCAATTAGATAAATATATTAATCATTTAATGGATAACTGGGATGGAAAAAAAGAAGTAATAGGATTTGATGAATTACTTAATTATTATCAACAAACTGGTGCTGAAACATATCCTTTTGCACCAGGAGAATTAACTCCTGAAATATTAGATAGAGCTACATTACAATGGTCTGCACATAAAGCTCAAGTTAGTTTATTAATTAGAAGTCTTGCACAATATGCTTTTCCTACAGGTTTTTCACTTAGAAGTGCTATTACTGATAAATCAGGTAAATGGTGGAGTGTTGCAGTATTAGCAGAAGAATATAATAATTTAGTAGAAAAACATAATGGAAATCAAAGAGATGCTTCAAATGAATTTTGGTTAATTTATGGTATAGACCATGCATATCTTACAACTTCTACAAAAGATAAAACAGGTTACGCTAAAGTTTATGACCGTTCAGTAGTTCAATGGAAAAAAGAAAATAAAGATGAAATTACAATGTTGCCTAAATCATACAATTATTTAAATCCATCTAATCCACAAGCTGAAAGAACTTATGATGAAATGATTCATGAAACTACTAGAAATCCAAATGAATTTATGTACGCACAAAACGATACAGTAGCTTGGTTTAAAAAACAAAGATATGCTGAAATAACAAGAGCTACATATGGAGATAATCAAATAGCTGATTATCTAATAAGAGCTTATACTAATGCATTAGAAGATGCTCACCCAGGTTTTAATGATGCTTACGGTAAAAGAGAAAAGCTTGACCCACAAACTATATTTGAAGAAATGGAAGCGTTATGGACTACATTAGATTTTCCAATGAATTATGAAGCTGGACAAGGTTTTAATAAATTTTATGAATATTATTGGAAACCTGCTGTATTAGAATCACAAAGTCTTTCAGGTAGTGGTTCTACAACTTGGTGGAGAACATCTAAAAAAGGTCAAGCAGTTGCTTTAAGAAGTCGTGTATCAGTAGGTGCTTATGCAGTTATACAAGATTATCCAGAATTTTTATCTATTTATCAAAACGTAATTTTAAGGTTATTTGCTTCTGACACAGAAATGTTAGATTATAATACAGCATTAGAAGAACAAAGAAAACAAGAAAGTACACGAAATAGATAATGGCAACAGCAGAAGAATTACAACAGTTACAAGATGAATTAGAACTGGATTTAAATGATATTATTAATAATCCTGGAAATTATGGTTTTACTGAAGAAATTGCAGTTTATTTAGAAGGTTTAATTGCAGACGCTGATAGCAATATTAATACAATTGGAATACTTGCTAGACAAGCAATTAGTAACCAAGTTACTTTAAATAATAATAATCAATTGCAAATGCCTCCTTGGTTTGACCAAGAAAATAAAAGATTTGTAACTATAAAAGACGAAGATGGAAATCCTCTTTTAAATGCAGATGGAAATATGCAAACAATAGAAATTGATAAAACAACTATGTTTCCTTCAACTAACTTTTTTGAATCATTTATTAGTTCATTAACAAGAAGCGAAACACAAGCTATTCAAGATGTAGCTATATCAAAAGGATATATAACTGAAGAAGATTTAGGACCAGAAATTAATGGTATAAAAGGAAATATAACAAATGCTTTAATAGCTGAAGTAATGACTTATGCAGTTGAAGAAATGGAAAGTTGGTATCCAGAAAGTCCAGAAAGAAATGATTTAATAAATAATATAAATAAAGCTAGACAAGTTGGAGGACAAGATAATAATTTAAACTCTTTGTTTGGAGGAGTTAATTTTGATACAGCTATATCAGATGATTTAATTATAAGTAGAGAAGTATTTTCATCAGCTTTAAAAAGCTTTTTAGATTTAAAAGAATTAGATGAAGCACAAATAGATATTGAAGCAGCTAAAAAAATACAATCTGAAATAAGACAACCTACTGATTTCGATTTAGAAACTGAATTGTTTGATTTATATAAACAATTAAATAATGGAAGAGAAATGAGTGATTTTAGAAAAGCAGAATTTGCTAATGATATAGCTAAGAAATGGTCTCCTTATGTACAAGCTTTAATAGCACAAGATAAATCTATTAGAGCTAATGAAGTATATAGTGAATATTTTGAAAAAGTAGGTGCTGGAGCAGGATTACAAGAAGAGTATGGTGGATTTGTAAGGTTTGAAAGATTAAAACCAGAATTTCAAGCAGTTAATCCTTTAACTGAAGCACAAGAACAAGTTAAAGATGAATCACAAGAAGTTGCTGATTTCGAACAAGAAGGAGATATGATAGAACAAATGCAACAAAGTTATTTACAATGGAGACTAAATGGATAATGATAATTTAGAAGGTTGGCCGCCTGATGACCCTAAAGAATTTGGTATAGAAAAATATTATGAAAAAAAAGCTATTGAACAAAATCTAGAAGGTATTCAACGAGCTACCGCTGAAGAAATGAATAGATATTGGTGGAGATATGATGAAGAAGCTTCAGCAGCTGAAAAAGATTATATGGAAAGATATACAAGTGGTGATTTAACAGATGATGAAATAAGAGATTTAGAAATTGAAACTAATAAATTTTTATCAGAAGAGTCTGATAATTTTAAACCTTTAAAAAAGACTCAAATTAAAAAAGCTATGGGTAAAGTATTTTCTGTATTAATTGACCCTGTTGAAGAAGCTGTTGTTGCAACATTAAGTAAATTAGGTTTAGGTGCTGCAGGTATGGCTTATGTTAAATATGAAACTGCAAATTTTATAGGAAATATATTACTAGGTGCAGGTGCAGGTTCAGCACAAGCACAACTAGCACAATCTGCAATACTTGCAGAAGCATTAGGATTAGATGTAGATTCTGAAGAATATGTTGAAGGATTAGAAAGTAAAATAGTAGAAAGTACGTTAGCAGGTGTACATCGTGCAACAAAAATGTCTCCTTCTTTTAAAGCTGAAGAATATATATATAATGCTATAAAAGGATTTGGTAAATAATGGCATATCAAATAGATTATGGACCACAAGGTACAACTCTTATACAAGTTGGAGATAAGTTTTATTTAGCTTATCAAGATGCAAATACAATATATTATTGGGAAGTAGATGCTTCAGAATTAACTGCATTAACTGATGCACCAACTATAACTTATGATAACTTTGGTGTAGTAACTACTCCTATAAAAGGATTTCAAAATTATACACCTGAAGAATGGTCAAGAATAAAATCAGAAAATAACTTATGGTTTGCTGGACAAGTACAAGATGTAGGAAATAATAAATTTGTTATTGAAAATGTAATTAGTGGTATTAAAGACGTTATTGCTAATGAACCTTGGTCAGAAGATACTAGATTTTTAAACCTTGTAACAGAAGCAATGATAGAAGACCCTAAAAATTGGCAACAAAATTTAGAACTTGACCCAGAAAATAGGTTTATGAACTTAATAAATGAATATGGTTATAGCAAATCAATGTTTAATCGTATGAGAACATACGGTAGAGATGATATAGCTAAAGGTCAAATGGAAGCTGAAGCTCATAATTTAGTACTTAGTATTTTAGATACATTAGAAGCAACATTAGATGAAGATACTACTGCTTGGGCAGCTAGGCAATATGCAATGGGTAAATGGAGTCAAACTTATTTAACACAACAATTAACTGCTGCTACTCAAAAACATTCAATTTATGAAACAGATGCTTCATTTCAAAATGTATTAGATAACGGAGTTATTGGATTTTCAAATAAAGGTGAAGATGAAATTAGAAACTTATTAGATACTTGGTTACCTAAATCTTTACATGAACCTTATTTAAATCAACTATCATCTTTAGCTGGACAATTTATTAATAATCCAGATTTTGCATTAAATTTTGAAGAAAAATTAAAAGATGAAAGATTTGCTTTTAATAGTAATTGGGATAGAGAAATACCTTGGTCAAATATAATGGGTAATGCAAAAACATTAGTAGAAAAACTTTGGGGTGTAGTACCAAGTGAAGATGATGCTATCTTTGGTTCAATATTATTAACTAATGATATTAATAAACAATCAGAATTAATACGTTTAGAAGGATTAAATAGAGGTTATGCAGGACCTACAGCTGATTTAGTAACCGCATTAACTCAAGGTTTTGGTACTGAAGTTGTACCAATGCAAGATTTTAGATTAAATACAGGAGGTAAATAATGGCATTAGTTCAAATGAGAACTGATGGTGGTTCCTATTCTATGGTTGACCCTGTTCTTGTAAGCGATTATCAAGATATGGGTTGGACACTTACAAGTGATTTACCTGAGTTTCAACAAGATGTAACTGGTTATGGTGCAAATGTAAAAGTATATAATCCAGATAGAACAGTTACATTAGATAGTGGTGATACTATTAAATATCAACCTGAAATTACAGGTTATGTAAATACTGGTGGAGGAATGCAAACTCCTGTTATTTCACCACCTACTACTAAAAGTGGAAGTACTACTATATCAAGTCCTACATTTACATATTCTCAAGGGTTAGATGTTGCTAGAGCTATATATACATTTTTAGATGATAATTTATTAGATATTTTTGCAAAAGAATGGGCTAAATATGGTGACCCTCAAGTAGCAATAGGATTAACTAGAAAAAGTTCTGAATGGGAAAATCAATTTGGATATTTAAAACGAGCTGATGGAACATTAATTATGTCAGAACTAGATGCTATAGGTAATATAACTTCTTATAAAAATACTTTAAAAGAATATAATATTTCAGATTTTAGTTTATTTGAGAAAAAATTTGAAGGAATGGTTGCAAGTGGTGTATCACCATTAGAATTTCAAGATAGAATTGATTTAGTTTATAACGCAGTAATTGATGATATACCAGAAGTTCAAAGATTATATGCTGAACAATATGGTATTAATGCATCTAAAGAAGCTATATTTGGCGCATTAATAAACAAAGATGTAGAAGATGCAGTATTAGCTAATGAAATTACAACACTTCAATTACAAGCAGAAGGTACTTCTAGAGGATTTTCTACATCATTTGCTAGAGCTGATGAATTAAGATTACTAGGTTTAGATAGAAGTGGAGCAAGTAAACTTTATGAATCTGCTTCTAATGTAATGAGTAGAGCTGGAAGAGCTGGAAGAACATTAGGATTAGATACTTTAGAATCTGCAGCAGTAGGTAATGTAGATGCACAACAAGATATTATGCGTACTGAAGCACAGGTATTATCACAAAGCAGTATGCAAACTGGTTTACTAAAAAAAGATGGTAAAGTTACTGGACTTCTTGAAACTTAGTGTATAATAGTTTTATGCGTTGCGTGGTCCGCTAAAATAGACCTGCATCAGCTTTCAAAGCCTGCGTAGAAAGCTTGTATTTAAACCGCAGAGTAAGGACTTAGGGATTAGTTACCCAGCCCAAAAGTCAAGTGTGAAGGGTAACACCGCGGCTAGGTTCCACAGGCTTAGTCTGATAGGTAAACACTGTGAGGAGGTACGAAATGGACGAATTTGAAGCACCAGAAAACTCAGGTGCAAAGGCAATGCGTGAAACCATTGATAGAAAGAGTGATGAGAACGCTAAATTAAAAGCGGAATTAGAAGCTCTTAAGACTGAAAAGATGGATGGAATATTCCAACAGATGGGTCTTGATTCATCAAAAGGTTTTGGTAAAGCCCTAAAACAAGTGTATGACGGAGAAGCTACTTTAGAAGCAGTCTCCGAATTTGCAAAAGCCGAGTATGGTTACGAGGCAGGCAATGTGGCCCAAGAGGAAGTCACACCCCCTGTTGAAGAACAACCTGCGGTAGTTGACGATGCGAGAGCTAGAGTTGCAGCCCTTGATTCAAATTCAGAAAGTGAAGTGCCAATGGATGTTCTGGAGCAGCTCCAGGAGATTGTTGCTAAAGGTACTCCGAAAGATAGTATCAGAGCAAAACTTACTCTACAGGAACAAGCTAAGAACTCTTAAATATAAGTACAAGCTAAACAACTAAATACGGAGGTATAAAATGGCAAG
>CEOH01036675.1_pt1 | contig 13269 bp, 13 predicted proteins | sample 530311 | NCBI WGS metagenome assembly CEOH01 (sample SAMEA2619923, study PRJEB7988) | marine metagenome | biome: marine biome (ENVO:00000447); feature: deep chlorophyll maximum layer (ENVO:xxxxxxxx); material: "saline water (ENVO:00002010), including plankton (ENVO:xxxxxxxx)" | depth 60 m
ATGGTGATGATTTTGAAAAATTTAAAAAATTTATACCAGACAGTTCCCTAGATAAGGCTGGGGCTATTTGGACCAGCATTTTAGGGAGGGAAGAACCAGTGAAAAAAATAACAGCAAATGAACTTACCGAAATCATTGTAGAATGTCTTAAAGCATCTGTCAATGAAATTTTAAATGAAGGGCATCTTGGGCGCCAATACGGTATGGATCAAGCAGACATTGAAGATTCTGCTGTTGAAATCGGACCCGGAGCAGAAGAGCCGGAAATGCGCTTGAAAGATTTACATCGCAAATATTATCCCGAAGAGGGGGAGTCTGCAACTGAGGCTGGTGGTAAAGATGCCGTCGCAGGGAAACCTCCCCGCGAACAGGGAGATTATCCAGACCACTGGTATGCTGATTACATTCATTCTTACAATGCGATTAAAGCAAGAAAGGTCGATGAGGCTGAACTCACTGGTGATGCGGTGAAGGGCGCAACAAAAAAAATAGATGATGCCGTGGATAAAGTTGCCGAAGCTTCAAGCATGGCAGCGGGGCACGTTGAAGGGGCACCCCATGTTAAAAAAGAAGATAGGCTCGTTCAGGAAATTTTTAACTATTTAGTTGAAACCGAAACGATAAAGGTTGAAAAAGATGAAAATCAGTAGACAGCAATTAATTCAGGAGATTGCCCTTAGGCAACACATCCAAGAAACTCTTCAAAAGATGTCAAGTGGCTGGGTTTCTAAACGCAAGGCCGCTATTTTGGAAGCTAAACAAACTGAGGATGCATTTCGTAAGGTTGTAAGAGAGCTGATACCAAAAGTTCTTTTTGAGGACATGGCTCAAACAAAAGAGGATGCTGCGATATCGCTTGTTCGAGATACCTTGCTGGCTGTGGTTAAAATTATTAAATCTGATCAGGGCAAATTTAAAGATCCCGAAGTTCAAGATGGTTTTATTAAGTATTGTCTCCTTGCGCTCGAAAATGATTTTCAAGAGAACCATGGAGAAGAAGGTGAAGAGGATGTCCCAGAGGTCGTCACTGAACAACTTGAAGATGATGGTGATGAAAATATCGATCTTCGTATAAAACCGACAGATGATCCCATGTTTATTGATGACAAGGAAGAGGAAGAAGAGGAAGAGCCCGAACCAGTAGATTTAAAACAATCAGCAGAAAAAGAATTGTTCTTAACTCTTTCAGATGGTGAAAAAGTAGGTTTTAGGTATGCTAAAGAAACCACTTGGCCAAAAGTAACTAAGCAAATTAAAAGAATTCATAAAATGGCAATACCTGATCCTGAAATTGCAGAGACTTATGAAACTTGGTTAAAGAAAAATATTAAACTTCATGGTGAAAATACTAAGGAAGAAACTGCTTTTGAATCCGAAGCAGAAGAACAATTAACGATTTAATGTTCTAGATTTTAGCACAGATTATTTAACAAGTCAAGAATAAAACATGCCCTGGAAAAGAAAGCTTCATAGAATTGTTCCAAAGCGCCACAATGGTACAACCAAAGAATATTCTGTATCCAATAAACTAAAAAAACAAAATAAAATTACTGATGAATTTGAGATTATGTTATCTGGTTTAACAATCGAAGAAGTTATAGCTTTGAGGCTTGAACTTGCTTCGAGAAGTGTTGGATATATGATGTATGGCATACCACTTTGGGGCGCTCTAAATAATATTACAAAAGATGCTGTGCTGAAGTATGTGGTGTCCGCTTCAAGATCCAGAAAAGAAGCAGCCCGAGTTTTAGGTGTGGATAGAATTAGATTACACAAGCTTTATGAAAAATTTGACCTTTACAATTATTTTGAAAACAAATAGAATATGTGATGTAGACTAAACCAGCGACTCATTGTCTATAACGAGCGCAGAAAAAAGGGGGGTGATAACCACTTTCATTGAAGGTAGACTGGCTGGACCACTCGTGAGGAGTAGTGGTCATTTTTTAAACAGGAATTAGTAATGAGAAAAGCAGAGTATATCTGGCTTGATGGCACAGAGCCAACGCCTCAAATCAGGTCTAAAACAAAAGTATTGATGGACGGAGAGAATTGGCCAGTTTGGGGTTTTGATGGTTCGTCAACAAATCAAGCAGAAGGCTCTGCATCTGATTGTGTCCTGAACCCAGTTTTCTCGTGCCCAGACCCAATTAGGGGTGTGGGAAATTTCTTGGTTCTTTGTGAGGTCTTAAATGTAGATGGTACACCTCATAAGTCAAACACAAGAAAGTCCTGTGAGCAAATAGAAGAAAATTATAAGCAGCATGATTGCTGGTTTGGATTGGAGCAGGAATATACTTTGATGGTGCCAGGACCCCAAGGAATAATACCACTTGGATTCGCAGTGGCACACAAAGATCAGGATGGTATTTTACCTCAAGGTCCTTATTATTGTTCTGTTGGTGCAGGTCTTGCAGTTGGGCGCCCGCTTGCAGAACAGCATCTGGATGCTTGTATCGACGCTGGATTAAAAATTTCTGGAATTAATGCCGAGGTTATGCCTGGGCAATGGGAGTTTCAGATAGGGCCAGCTTCTGCGACTGAGGTCTCAGATCATTTAATTGTTGCCCGCTGGTTACTTCACCGCCTTGCGGAAAGTAGTGGTGTTATTGTTTCTTTTGATGGTAAACCTGTCGATGGAGACTGGAATGGAGCTGGTTGCCATGCCAACTTTTCAACAAAGATGATGAGGCAGTCATACGATGCCTGTATTGATGCATGCAATGTGTTGTCTGAAAAGGCAGATGAACATGTTAGATCTTATGGGTATGGTATTCAAAATAGACTTACCGGAGATCATGAAACTTGCTCTTATAAAGAATTTAAATACGGCGTCTCCGACCGGGGCGCGTCGATCCGGATCCCCTGGCAGGTTGAGAGGGATCAGAAGGGGTACATCGAAGACCGGCGTCCTAACGCCAACTGTGACCCCTACACGGTAACTAAATTATTGATCAACACTGTCTGCTCGGCAGAAATAATGTTTGAGGAATAGTGAAAGAGAGTAATTTTAAAAAAATTGTGGGCCGCACACCATTGGTCAGAATCTCTGATAGACTGTGGGCCAAGTTAGAAACCTATAATCCATCGGGTTCAGTTAAAGATCGAATGATAACTTGGATTGTGTCTAGTGCTGTTGAAAATAAAAAAATCACAACAGACTCTATTCTCTGTGATGCTACAAGCGGCAACACTGGTATTGCTTTAAGTCTAACCGCCGCAGCACTAGGACTACCTTGTTTTATTTTCATGCCCAAAAATATGTCCGAAGAGCGCAAGCAGATGATGCGAGTCTTCGGAGCCACAGTTATCGATGCACCAGACGATGATTTTGAGAGAGCTATTCAGATGAGAGATGAATTCTTGGTTGACAATGTTAATGCATGGTCGCCAATGCAATTTAGTAATCCATTAAACATTGAATGCCACGAGAAGACAACAGGCCCTGAGGTTTTAAGCGGTGCGCTCATAGCTGGCAAAAAATTAGAAGCTTTTGTTCACGGCGCCGGCACCGGGGGCACTATCGAGGGTGTGCGCAGATATTTGAAGAGACAGAGCAGAGACACCAAGGTTCTGATGGTCAAACCCTCCGAGTCTCCGCATGGTATTCAAGGGATCGCAGACGGCAAAGACTTTCTTGCAAAACCAGAAGATATGGATGGTGTCCTCGAAGTTCAAACCGAGGCTGCTATTGTTCGGGCCAAGAGGCTCGCCAGAGAAAACGGCCTACTAGTTGGTATTAGTTCTGGTGCTAATGTGTTAGCCGCTGAAAGATGGATTGAAGAAAATGACCCCGAAGGCATTGTGATTACAATGCTTTGTGATCGGGGTGAGAGATATATGTCTATATTTTAACTTGGCCGATTAATTCGTCAAGTAGTTGCCTAAGGTCTATTTCTGGAATGTCAACTTCTGGTAATTCAACTTCGGGCAGTGATGGCATGTCTGGCAGAGCTAGCCGGTAAACTTTCTTACCTACATCTTCATGATAAACCATTGCTCTGTGATAAAATTCGTACACATCCTCATATCGTGGCGAAATTGCAATCCAACCAAATCGAATATCCATCATGCTCACAACTCCAACGACTTCGTGGTCTTCGTTTAAAATACAGGAACCAGAAGAACCCCCACGAACAAACATCGTGTACATGTCATGTCCACTATCAAGATTGGTGCCGTTAAAAATACCATCAATGATAATTGGAGCCCCTCGATAAAGCACTCCTTTCGGCGCAGCAATATTCCAAATACGATCTCCTGGGATCATTCTTTTTTGTGCGATTTTTAAGGGAACTCGATTGAGATTTGGAGCCCATGCAAGGCAAAGGTCTGTACTATGGTCAACCTCCAGTATATGCATCTTGAAAGTTTCTTTATCTTTTGTAACACCAACATATTCAACCTCATACGGTTTGCCACCGGCTGCCATCATCGCGAACGCCCCTGGGTCACAAACGTGAGCAGCGGACATGACGAAAGACCCTCCATTTCTGGCCTTACCTACAACGAAACCAGAACCAGAAAGAAGATCTCGTTTGCTGATGTGACACTCTTTGGTTTCTTCGTCACAGTTCCGCACAGCTAACGAAGCCTCAATTTTTAAAAATGAAGAAACAGGAACTGCTGAGCCACCTTCTGATTTAAGACCAGGACTTGTTGTCACGCATGAACAAGACATTATAACAAGGCACAAAAAAACAGAAGTAGCGTATTTGAATGTTTTGTATACCACTTTTAAACCCTCCATTAGTAGATAGAGCATTTTTACTCAAAGGCTTGGAAAAAGACTGTTTTTACAAAATTGCATCTAGTTATAGACATAAAAAAGGGTGATAGACCTACTATGGCGAAAAAAGTTTATGTACTTGACACGAGCGTTTGCCTAACAGACTTTAATGCTATAAAATCTTATGGAAACAATGACATCCTGATACCTCTCAAAGTTCTTGATGAAATCGACAATCACAAACAAAGGCAAGATGGGGTAGGGGTCAACGCTCGCGGATTCATTAGATTGCTTGACTCGTTAAGGGAAAAGGGCAGCTTAATTAAAGGCGTTAGAATTGAAAAAGGCAAAGGACTGATCTCAGTAGCAGATTACGATCTTTCAAACACTTCGTCAGCAGGCTTAGATTTGTCAATACCTGACAATCAAATAATAGCCACTGCTCTGAGTCAGTTATCTTTGCAAAAAGAGTTGTCTCGACCAAAAAAAATTATTTTAGTATCAAGAGATATTAACATGAGGGTCAAGTGTGACTCTGTGGGGATACCAGCAGAGGATTATGTTAAGGAATCTGTTGTCTCAGACAGCACGGAAGTCTATACTGGTTTTCGCACTGTGCTTGTGGATGATCAAACAATAGATCAGTTTTACGATGGTGAAGAGATATTTCTTAATGATGACGTACCTAACATTTATCCCAATGAATTCGTGATGTTGGTTTCTAGCTCCAACGAGAAGAAGAGTGCTATTGCACGATTTAAAAACCGGGAAGATCCATTAATTAAGGTGGTTGAGTGTAACGGTGGTAGAAAAAACTTTTCTGCTTGGGGTGTTAAACCAAGAAACAAAGAACAGGGCTTTGCCTTAAATTTGCTTCGAGACCCAAATGTACCAGTTATATCTCTCATAGGAAAGGCAGGAAGTGGTAAAACGCTACTAGCATTAAGCGCTGGGTTGGAGCAGGTAATAGAAGGTAAGGGCAACTATAACCATCTAATTGTTTCAAGATCAGTTCAGCCCATGGGTAAAGATATAGGTTTTCTTCCTGGCACAATGGAGGATAAAATGATGCCATGGATTGCACCAATCCGTGATAATCTTAAATATCTAATGGGGAATGACAAGGGCACATTAGATTCTTACATTGGTCAAGGTGTCATTGAAATAGAGGCTCTAACATACATACGAGGCAGAAGTATTCCAAATGCGTTTATTATAATTGATGAGGCTCAAAACTTGACAATACACGAGCTGAAAACTATAATTACAAGAGTGGGAGAGGGAACAAAAATAGTCTTGACTGGCGATATAGAACAGATTGACAATGTGTATGTTGATGAGGTTTCCAATGGGCTGACATACGCTGTTGAAAAATTTAAACAATATGAATTGTCTGGTCACGTTACTTTGTTGAAGGGCGAGAGAAGTAAGGTGGCAACTCTTGCAGCCAAAATATTATGAGCAACAGCACAGTGAACTGGTCTATGATTTTGGATGACGATGACATGTATGAGCCCTACACTCCCACAAATTCATGGGGGAAATCAACCAGCTGGGCCGTAGAAAATATGGCCTTTGTTAAGGTTTGTCTTCACGAAGATCAAGCGAATGATTCAAGAGCAACGAAACTAGCACTAGAAAAATTTAAAGAAAAAATTTCCATTCCATCCGGTTTAAAAAACATGTCCATCATTGAAAGGGCAAGAAGAATTCTCTTTACTTCTATTAAAATTGAGTATACAATTGAAATAGTTGCTTCAAAAGAAGCAGTTGAGCAGTATTACAATAATTTTATTGAGGAGAAGATAGATGGCAGAAGATAACGTAAATTCAATTACAGAACAACAAGCAACACAAAATCCTGTCCTTGAACAAATGGTTGGCACCGATACCCCGTTGAAGGATCTGGTTGTCAATTATGTTGGGCAAAAGTGCGTGCCCAGCGAAGACGATGAGCAAATCGATGTTACAGTGCAGATGATTGTAGAAACCTTTTCAAAGGAATTTCCAGAGTTCTTAATGGCAGTAGCCGAAGAGAACTGGGTACGCGGTTACCACCAAGCACTCGTTGATATTGATCCCGCAAGATACCCTGGCCTTGAGTCTGACTCGTGAGTGGTTCTTACTTCAAATCTTCACAAGACGCTCGTCAGTTGTTGGGTGAGCACGTTCTGTTTGGTAAGATAAATGTTTATACGATGTCGCCCTTGCCAGAATATGTGGATTTAGATTATGTGTTGGAGGTCATCGAGGACACTGTGCCGGCGATGTTCTTTCACAACGTAGACTCGATATTTATTGGCGAGTTTAAAGAGTTCTCAGAAAGAAGTGTGAACGCTTTTTACGCTGATGGTGCTATATTTGTGACGAATAATCAGGACAGTGACGAAGATCTTTTAGACGATATTGTTCACGAGGTTGCTCATGCAGTGGAGAAGATTTACCCACAATACATCTACGATGAGTCATTGGAGCATGAATTTCTTTCTAAGAGAAAAAAGCTGTGGCATAGATTAAAAGCGGAAGACATTGATCTGCATCAAAAACAGGGTGTTGAAAGATTTATGGATCCGGCATATTCAAAAGAATTTGATGATTTTTTATATCTAGAGGTAGGATACCCTACGCTCACTAGTTTAACTTTTGATCTGTTTAACTCACCTTACGCAATTACTTCTTTACAAGAATATTGGGCAAATGGTTTTGAAGCATTCTACACAGGCGATACCCTTCGTATCAAATCTTTGAGCCCAGAAATTTATAAAAAAATCACCGCCCTAGTTGAACTTAACTAGAAAAATATGAGGCTATCATGGCACACATCTCGTTCAGTGAATTGCAAAATTGGGTTAAGTGCCCAATGTACCACAAAATCACGTACATCGATAAGACCTTCCAGTTCCAAGGCAATTTGCACACTGCTTTTGGAAAAGCGATGCACCATGTTTGTGAGTTAGAGATAGCAGAAAAAATTTCTCCTTCCTTTGCCCCCACGCTTTTTAAACAGAAATTTATTGAGGAGGTGGAGAAGTTACCAAATCTGGAAGAGCTGGATCAAGATCTGTTTGAAAAGATGATGCCTCAGGGGGCCATCCTGGCTACACACGCAATACCCGCTCTAAAAAGACATTTTGGCAAGTTCGAGCTTGTTGGTGTTGAAGATATGCTTTATGAGGATATTGAGAGAGACCAACTTGAGATTGGAGACAAAAAGTTCAAGGGTTTTGTTGACTTGATCATAAAAACAGAAGATGGAAAAACACACATCATAGATTGGAAAACTTGTAGTTGGGGATGGGATGCTGATAAAAAGTCGGACAAGTTAACAAATTATCAGCTAACATTGTATAAGCACTTCTTTGCAAAAAAACACGGGCTAGAACCAGCCAATATTGAGACACACTTTGGCTTGTTGAAGAGAACTGCAAAGAAAGATCACGTAGAGATTTTTAGAGTGACTAGCGGACCAAAAAAAACCAATAATGCACTTAACTTGTTGCACAAAGCCCTTTACAATATCGAAAAGAAGAATTTTATTAAAAATAGACTCAGTTGTAAAAGATGTGAGTTATATAAAACAGAATTTTGCACGTAGGTGATTTATGACAAAAAAGATTAAGGTCCTGACTCTTTCGGACCACCCCCTCTCCCCTTCTGGTGTTGGTATTCAAACAAGATATATGATTGAGGGCCTGTTACAGACAGGCAAGTTTGAGGTTGCGTCATTTGGAGGCGCAATTAAACATCAGAGCTATGAACCTACAAGGGTTGACGAATATGGAGATGCATGGACCATCTATCCTGTTGATGGTTACGGCACTCAGGATTCAATTAGGTCTATTATTCGCAATGAAAGGCCTGACATTCTATGGTTTATGACTGATCCTCGATTTTACGGTTGGCTTTGGCAGATGGAAGACGAGGTCCGCCCCTTAATGCCAATGGTGTATTACCATGTGTGGGATAACTTCCCAGCTCCAAAATTCAATGGCATGTGGTATGACTCAACTGACACAATAGTTACTATTTCCAAAGTTACTGATCAGGTAGTAAACACGGTGACGGATACACCAGATGTCATTTATCATCCGCACGCTGTCCCTGGCGAAATATTTAAAAAGCTGCCAGAAAAAGATGTATTAGAATTTAAATCAAAGAGTTTTGAAAATTCACCGTTTGGCGATGCAAGCGATAAGACAGTGTTTTTCTGGAACAATCGAAATGCAAGGAGAAAACAGAGCGGCACCTTGATCTTTTGGTTTAAAGAATTTCTTGACAGGGTTGGACATGATAAGGCTATGCTAATCATGCATACTGATGCCAAAGATATGCACGGCCAAGACTTGGAAACTATTATAAAGGAATTGCAATTAGATTCGGGGCAGGTTTTAATTTCGAGAGAAAAGTTGCCGCTCGAAGGTATGTCTATGATGTACAACATGGCTGATTGTACTATTAATATTTCTGATGCAGAGGGTTTTGGATTATCCACGCTGGAATCTCTTTCGTGCGAAACGCCAATTATCGTCAACATGACTGGTGGCCTCCAAGAACAAGTTACCGATGGAGAGAACTGGTTTGGTTTTGGGGTTGAGCCTTGTGCAAAGGCTATAATCGGATCGCAAGACATTCCATACATCTATGAGGATCGATTGAATAAAGAACAATTTGTGGACGCCATGGTGAAGTTCCATAACTTGTCAAAAGAAGAGCGCGCTGCTCTCGGGGCAGCAGGTCGCGAACATGTTTTAAAAAATTATAATTTTGAAAACTATAAGAGTAGGTGGGTAGAGATCCTGACCGATGTTCATGAGAAGCACGGTTCTTGGGACACCCGCAAGAACTACAAAGCTTGGAGAAACGAACAACTATGAGACAAAAAATAATTGTCAGAGCACCTATTTTAAGTCAGAGTGGATATGGAGAGCACGCAAGGTTTGTGCTGCGCGCCCTGAAAACCAGAGAAGACATTTTTGATTTATATATAGACAATCTACACTGGGGCCAAACAAGTTGGCTTTGGGAAGATGATGATGAAAGACAATGGATTGATCAGCTGTTGATGAAGACCATTGAATATGCTCAATCTGGTGGTACTTTTGATGTCTCTTTACAGGTCACCATTCCAAACGAGTGGCAAAAGATGGCACCAGTCAATATTGGATGCACAGCGGGCATTGAAACAACAAAAATAAGCAGCAAGTGGGTTGAAAGTAGTTATTTAATGGATAAAATCATTGTTGTTTCTGATTTTGCACGCCAAGGGTTTGTCAATACCGTGTATGAGTTTATAAATCAAAAAACGAATGAGCGGGGCACAATTAAAGCGAAAGAGCCAGTTGAAGTTGTGAACTTCTGCTTTAACGAAATTTCACCCAAGCCAATTGAGCTGGATTTAAAACACGATTTTAATTTTCTTGCGGTAGCTCAATTTAGCCCTCGCAAAAATATGGAAAATACTCTTCGATGGTTTTTAGAGGAGTTCTTTGACCAAGAAGTGGGCTTGATCATAAAAGCTAGTATAGCAAATAATTCACATGCTGATTTTGTCCATACGAAAGGTATGATTAGGAATCTTTTAAAAGACCCTGCGTACGTCGATAGGGTTTGCTCTGTGCACTTGATTCACGGATACCTGTCGGAAGAGGAAATGGCTGGTCTTTATTCCCATGACAAAGTTAAGGCTTTGATCAACATTTCTCATGGCGAAGGCTTTGGTCTTCCTATTTTTAAGGCAGCAGCTCATGGAAAGCCAATTGTCACTGTGCCCTGGGGCGGCCAAACAGATTTCTTGTATGTACCAGAAAAGGTTAAAGGCTCGAAGAAAAGGAAGCTGATGCCCAAGTTTGCGCCCGTAAATTATACAATCCAGCAAGTTCAGAAAGAAGCAGTGTGGAAGGATGTGCTGGTTGAAGATTCGCAATGGGCTTTTGCTGATCAAGGGAGTTTTAAGATGACCTTGAGAGATGTGTACAAAAAGTACGCAGTGTACCAGAGAAGAGCCACAGATCTCCAAAAATACATAAGGAACAAGTTTACACCAGAAAACCAATACAAGCAATTTACAGACATTGTCGCTGATGGGTTAAACATTGTTGCTGATACAGAAGTTGATGAGATGTTTTCTAAACTATTCAAGTAAGCATGTTTGTTTTTGTTGCAGATCTTTTTAAAGAACATTATGTTGGTGGGGCAGAGTTAACCTTCGACTGTTTGATTGACTCGGTGCGTCTGCCCTCACAGAAAGGCATGAGCAGTCAAATATCCGTTGCCACAATGGAACAACACAAGGATAAGTTCTGGGTGTTTGGCAATTACGCACAACTGCCAGCAAATTGCATGATGTATGCAATAAAAAACTTAAATTATTGCGTTGTTGAATTTGATTACAAATACTGTAAGTATAGAACTGAACACTTGCATCTTAAAAATGAAGGACCTTGTGATTGTGCTGAAAAACCAATTGGAAAATTGGTTGCAATGTTCATGGCAAAGGCAAAAAAAACGTTTTGGATGTCCCAAGGTCAGCTTGATACTTGGTGTGGTCACTATTCTCTTCTATCAAACAATGCTGTGGTGTTGAGTTCTGCCTTTTCTGATGAAAGTTTGCAATACATCTCGTCTTTGGATAAGTCTAGTAAGAATAACAAATGGGTTATTTTAGGTTCAAATTCTTGGATTAAAGGCAAGGAAGACGCAATTAAGTATGCAGAGGACAATAATCTTGAATACGAAGTTTTGTGGGGCTTGGACTATAAACAGTTTCTTTCAAAATTAGCACAAAGTCGTGGATTAATTCATCTTCCACGGGGCTATGATACTTGCCCACGAATGGTTATCGAGGCTAAACTTCTAGGTTGTGAACTTATATTGAACGAGTTCGTGCAGCATAAAGATGAGAACTGGTTTAATCAACCAGTTGAAGAAATTTACAAATATTTGATGGATAGACCCTCTGTTTTTCAAGAACAGCTGCTGTCGATAGTTGAAACTGGTCTTCCACCTGTGTCTGAAAAACAACGAGAAGAAAAGCATTTTTCTATAATCATACCGTCTTACAATTGCGAATCATGGGTTGACCCATTGGTTGACTCTGTGCTCGGTCAAGATTATGAAAATTATGATGTGTATTTTGTAGATGATGCCTCTACGGATGCAACACAACAAAAAGTGTTGATGAAGTTGAACCAATATCCGCAACACCTAAAAGAAAAATTTAATTTTCATAGAAATGAAGATAACAAGAAGGCATTGTATAATATTTGCTCTTCAATAGAAAAAACAAGAGAAGATACAATTGTTATTTTGTTGGACGGGGACGATCTGTTTTCCTCTAAAAATGTATTAAGTTATTTAAACGAGGTTTATTCAAAAGAGGATATTTGGCTAACAACGGGGTCTTACGTTGAAACAGGGACGGGGCGAGTTGTTAAGTCTATGGAACTACCCCAGGAAGCGTGGCGCCTGGGTGTAAGAAAGTTTCGAGAACCAGCTGGTCATCCAAATGTCTTTTCACACTTGCGTACATTTAAGAAGAAACTGTATCAGAAAATTAATCCTGAGGATCTTTTAGATAAAAATGGTCAGCATTATAGGTGCACTTTTGATAGAGCCTTGATGTATCCAATGATTGAGATGGCTGGACCAGAACATCACAAGGTTATCAAAAAAATTCTTTATGTATACAATAGGCAAAATCCGCTTGCTGTTGATAGAGTGGATCGAACAGATCAGCTTAGGATCGAGCAACATTTAAGAAGTCAGCAGCCTTATGATAGAATACAATTATGAATATTTGGTTTGAAAACGCTAATCTTAGCAGCAATAGCGGACCAAATTCATTTGCACAAAAGTTGACTAACGCACTTGGAAGGCGAGGCGTTCTTGTAAACCAAAGCACTTATGACGTATCGCTTTGTTTTATTGAATCTTATAGGAAAGATATACATAATTTACCAACAGTGCAGCGCCTTGACGGAATATATTTCAACACAGCGCAAAACTATGACCTGTTAAATTCAAATATTTTTAGGACATACAAGCAATCGGACGCCGTGGTGTTTCAAACTGACTTTAACCAAAGACTAATCACCAGATGGTTTGGTCCGCACAAGAATAGCACAGTGATTCGCAACGGTGCAGATCTAGAACTTATAAATTCTGTAACACCCTCTAACGATGAGCTGTTAGAACAATATGATAACATATGGTGCTGTGCTGCAAGTTGGAGGCCGCACAAGAGATTAAGAGATAACATAAAATATTTTCTTGAGCACTCTGGGCCAAAAGATGTTCTTTTCATAGCAGGGGACAAACAGAAAGAAAAAATCCCAGACGATAGTAAAGTTAAATACTTGGGTGTTCTGTCAACACAACAACTGATTTCTCTTTACAAAACTTCAACTTATTTTGTTCATTTGGCGTGGTTAGATCATTGTCCAAACGTTGTCGTAGATGCTCGTGCAGCAGGGTGTAAAATTATTTGTACTAATTCTGGTGGCACCAAAGAGATCGCCGGCCCGGATGCGGTCATTATAGAA